>ERZ780208.284-NODE-284-length-56461-cov-6.001436_pt1 | contig 56461 bp, 43 predicted proteins | sample MGYA00511167_ERZ780208 | MGnify/ENA primary metagenome ERZ780208 (study PRJEB29588, sample SAMEA2159202) | human gut metagenome | biome: human gut; feature: human-associated habitat; material: faeces | place: Denmark | collected 2008/2010 ...
GGCTGACGGACTTGGCGTTGAGGTTGCTGTCGGGGTCACTGTCGGTGTACTGGTGGTAACTATCGGAAATGCACTTGTGTCCGGCAGAGCCTTGATCAGGGTTTGTTCACAATCATATGCGTGACCACACTCCCGACAGAGCATCCCGGTTATTGTTACATATTCATCCTCATAAAAGGTATACGGCTCATATTGGTGGACATGCTCATCAATATCCTGAAAGGTAAGCCCGGCTTCTTTTGCATAGCTTTCGGCTACACTGTCCTTTTTTCCGTATAGTACAACCGTATCATCCTGAAATGCGTTTTCTCCGATTTTTGTCACAGTCTCAGGAATGTATATGCTTTTCAGCGAGGTACAGCCCTTTGCAAAATTCTCCGGGATTTCTGTAAGATCCTCCGGTAAAACTATGTTCTCTAATTCCTTACAATAGGCACCGTCCCCTCTATGCAGCGTCATTCCTTTTCCAAAAATCACGCTTTTGACACCGGTGCATCCATTCAACACCTCATAGCTTGTTTTTGTCCCACCCGGCAGATACAACGATTCTATACCGGAACGAATGATAATCTGATTGGTATTTTGATATGCTTTTCCCATATATATCTGCAGATTTTCTCCCAAAAGGATCATCCTGAGATTTTTCACATCCGCAAATGCCATAGCTCCAAGCCGCTTTACATTACGCAGATCCTGCACCGGGTACAACGCAGTGGCTGCCTCAAATGCTGCAGCACCGATTTCCTCCACTCCGGAAGGAATCATCATATTCTTTACATTGCGCACCGATTCAAAGGCATACTGGGAAATCTTTGTAACACTGTCCGGAATCGTGTACTCTGTCCGCGTATCCTGACTGGGATAACGTACCAGCTCTGACATGTCCGCTGTAAACAAAACACCATCCTTTACTGTGTAAAATCTATTCTCCGGATCAATCGTAATCTCCTCCAGCTTTGTCCCCTCAAAGGGAACCAGCCATGTCGTTTCAATCTTCTGAACCTGTTTACCAATATGAATTTTACTCAGACCGGAAAGACTGAAGGCCCCCTCACTGATCTTCTGAACATTATCACCAACCATAATTTCTCTCAGCTTGCTGCATCGATTAAAAGCATAGGAGCTGATATTCGTAACATCATACACATTACCATCTTTGGAAACAGCATCCGGAATGATCACAATGCCATCGCCTGCCCCCTGATAATCTGCCGCTCCAAAGGATGTGTCCCCCACCATTGCCTCATCCCCTGAAATATTATAATAAATCCCCTGTGGATCTTTGTTATTCTCATCCAGTGTATAGATCACATTGCGATAAGGAACCGGCTTTTCCGCCGCAGAAGTCCTCTCAGAAACCGGATTTCCCAAAAAATTCCCCGATATCAATAATGCAATGATCAAGATCCTGCTGACCCATGGTGTGTATTTTTTCACAAACATCTCTCGTCCCTCTTTATTTAATATGATGTAAATGTTATCATTCGTAAATCATATTCCACTCACCGAATTTACTCCTTTACAACCTGTTCCAAACCAAAGTATATCACAGATGCTTTTTTATTCTCAAGTGCAAGTGCAGGAAAACAGGAAATCATGTCATATTCAGCCCCTTATCCTGAAGCATTTTCCGGTACTCTTCCGGCTTGCTTCTCGGCACAGGGACTCTCACACCGCTGCAGACTCCATCAAAGACTCTGCTGCCCAGTGCCGTTACATAGTAGTTAATTCCATCAATCCGAACACGTTCCTTCTTCTGTGTGATTCTCCATATTATCCCAATGCCACATCCAGAACCATCATTAATGCAAACCCCAATGATGCTCCAATCGTACCGATATTACTGTGCATTCCATCCTGACATTCCGGAATCAGCTCCTCGATCACGACATACATCATAGCTCCGGCCGCAAATGCCAGAAGATATGGCAGCACCGGTGAGATCAGTCCGGCGATCAGAATCGTAATAAAGCCGCCGATTGGTTCTACGATTCCGGACAAAACGCCACATACAAATGCTTTTCTCCGGCTCATTCCCTCGCCGCAAAGGGGCAGGGAAATAATCGCTCCCTCCGGAAAATTCTGAATGGCAATGCCAAGTGCCAGTGCCAAAGCACCGGCTGCGGTGATACCGGCTCCCCGTATCAGGCTTCCTGCATAGGCAACTCCCACAGACATTCCTTCCGGAATGTTGTGAAGCGTCACCGCAAACAGCATCATTGTAGTCTTGGACAAATGAGGCTGCCCGGAATGAAGTCCCTCCGGTTCTGGGCTTTTTAAATGCAGATGTGGAATGACCGTATCCAGTATCAGCAAAAATCCGATGCCCAGCAGAAATCCCACCAATGCCGGAAGCCAGCCAATCCCTCCCTGCGCTTCTGTCATATCAATCGCCGGAATCAACAGAGACCACACAGAGGCAGCGATCATAACACCTGCTGCAAAACCAAGCAGCAGCTTTTCCAGCTTTGGCGCAATCTTATCCCTAACAAAAAATACCATTGCCGCCCCCAGAGAGGTCCCCAGAAACGGAATACTTAATATGATCAGTTCAGACATAAACTGCTCCTTTCTTAATATTTCATATCTTACACATAATTCTTATCTGTATATTAAATATATGCGTATAAATAAATACAGCGACAGTTAGTTAATGCTAACTGCCGCTGTATTGTAACACACACACATTAAAATTGCAAAATATACTCATATGCCTGTTTTTATTGTAACAACACCGCTATCATACGGCAATAATCCTTTTTGTGTAACCTTCTGCTTCATAAAAGGAATTATACTTAAACAGGAGTATTTCAATGAACAACATTCTGTGCTTTCCCCTCAAGAAAACACTTAACATTCCCGGAAGCAATATCGATCAGGCGCCCTCTTGCCTCCTTGGCAGCCCATGCAATGTGCGGCGTGATCACACAGTTCTCACAGGCAAGCAGCGGATTATCCGGTTTGGCAGGCTCCACAGATACCACGTCAACACCTGCTCCATACACCTTACCGCTGTGAAGAGCCTCCGCCAGATCCTTTTCCACAATCGTTCCGCCACGGCTGGTATTGATTAGAATGACCCCATCCTTCATCTGCGCGATGGTTTCTTTACAGACAAGATCTTTCGTCTGCTCATTCAATGGACAGGCAAGAAAGATCACATCGGACTCCTTCAAAAGCTGTTCTCTGGAAACATATTCTCCGATCGCCTTTCCTTCCGGCGTCTCATGGGAACCATTGGTGATCACTCTCATGCCAAACGCTTTCGCTACACGGCCAATGGCTTTGCCTGTCTGTCCAAAACCGATAATTCCCGCCGTCTTATGATCCAGCTCGATCAATGGATAATCCCAGAAACAGAAATCACGTCCCCTGCTCCATCTGCCATTATGAACCTCTTTGCTGTGATGCGCTGCGTGAGAGCAGATATCCAAAAGCAGGGCAAATGCCTGCTGTGCAACTGCCTGTGTACTGTATCCCGGCACATTTGTAACCGTAATACCATGCGTTGCAGCCGCAGCCATATCTACTACATTATATCCGGTAGCCAGCACACCAATATATTGAAGTCCCGGACATGCCTCCATAACCTCTGCTGTAATGACCGTTTTATTGGTCAGAGCAATCTCGCAGTCCTGCAGCCGGTCCACAATATCTGCCGTCTGATTTGGTGTGTACTCATATACAGTCAGATCACCTAATGCTTCCATTTTATCCCAGTTTAAATCACCCGGATTGCTTGTATAACCATCTAAAATCACAATTTTCATTGATCTATGCCTCCTGTCTTTCCGTATTTAAATTATAAATTTGAAGTTACTATAGCACCTTTGTCTGAACCACGCAAGGAACCCCACGGAATCATCCAAAACTTTGTTAAATGGAAAACAAATAAATCATATAACTTGTATTATCAAAATTTTCCCTTGTGATATTCGGAAATTTTACGCCGGATTACTTAAGGGTCAATCTGATCTGGGATAATCTCCACATTGACAACAGTACACTCGATGGCAGCGCCGGACAGGATTCTGCAGTATTTCAGATCAAGAGCGGTGACAAGACAACCAATCAGGTTACGGTATTCTTAAAGGGCGAGAACGTCCTGACCGGCAATGGCAATGTCTACACGGAAACCACTGACGGAACCACAACAACGGCCCTGCCGGGCGGTGTCATTGAGGCAAAGGGAACCGGCTCTGACAGAAATGGCAGTGTCTATATTACCGGCGGAACGATTCTTGTAGATACCACACAGACCGGCATCAAGTATAACGGCGGTGGTATGGGCGGCGGCAGCGGTTCCTCCGATGCAGCCACAAGCGACGGCCAGTATATTATCGGTGCTCCGGGTGACAACAGCAGACCGTAACGATAATTTTCCTCTTAACACAGCATAAGCCTCTGTGTCCGATTATTAGGACACAGAGGCTTATGTTTTATTTTGGTGCAAGGCACATTCTACTCATATCCATCTTCATTAATAATGGTGGAGATCACAGAAAATTCCATACTGTTTTCCTTTGTTGTCTTTTCCAGAGAAATGCTTCTGGCAATTTTTTTCATATCCCGTTCTGATAAGCCATCTCCTCCGATAATTTCCATACAGTATCCAACATTCTCGTCAAAGATCCAGATAGTGTTTTCTCTATTATCCTCTACATACATTCGTTCCGCCTTCGTCTGAGCCTCCGCAGGACGTATCCCCTTAAAATAATATGCCCTGTTTTCTCCGATCGTCATTTTTTCTATGTCTTTGATATATTTCATCCGTACATTTTTCGCACGATTGATATAATACACACTGACCGAAAAATCCTTATCTGTATATTTTTCCATAGATTTCCATATTTTTTTCTTCTTTTTAGGATCTGTTTCTTTTACAAGCTTCTTCCTTAGTTTATTATGCTCCGCCTCTTTATATTGAAAAAGAACATTCCCGTAGTAATCCGTATACTTCGTTGGACGTTTCCAGATAGTATAATCCTTTCCCAGCCTCAATGCTTCTTTATTGTATGACAGCTTTACATAATAATTAGGATGGGCATTCCGGATATACTTTGCCAAAGTATCTTTCGCTTCACGCTCCATAGTATATTCATATCCCAGAGTTTCTCCGTATTTCTTATAAAAATGCAATATGGCCACATGGTCCTTTGCTTCCCTTTCCACGCTATAAGTAAAATGTGTATTCATCTTCTGGGATGCATAACCTCCCACCGGAAGGATCACCACCAGTGCAGCGGCAACAATCGCTGCTGCCATCATAAGCCGCGGATGCTTATGCTCCGGCTGCCTTGTCTCACCTGCCCCTGTAATTTCACTCAGGATCTCACTTTTTCTCTCCCCCGATACCCTGACATGATCATACATATCCCGATAATCTTTTATACTCATAATATTCCTCCTTTTCCCGCAGACGCGCAAACTTTAGAATCCAACAACTCCCGGTTCCAATGATTCCCGCAGCTTCTCCCTGCCCCGTTTCAGACGCATTTTCACTGCCGAAGTGCTGCACCGCAGTATCTGTCCGATTTCACGTACACTGTATCCCTCATAATAATAAAGATACAGCACCAGACGATACTTTTCCGGTAATGCTGCTACTTCCTGCCAGATTTCCTTTTGAGCCTCCTGCCAGCCAAATACTTCCTCCGGCATATTCTCATCGAACTCCTGCCTTTTTTGATTCCACCGAGACCGAAGATGATCCTTTGACAGATTGATCGCTACCCGCAGCAGCCAGCGCCTGACATGCTCCTCTGACGCAAATTCCCCCTCCTGACGGTACAGACGCACGAAGGTCTCCTGTGCCACATCCTCTGCATCCGCCGGATTTTTCACGTAGGTAAAGGAAAGCCGGTAAACGAAATCAAAATGCCTGTTATAGCAGCTCTCAAACTCCTCTTTATTCAAATTTCGTCTCCCCCTTTCACTTGATATACGAATGATGTTTTCAAAAGGTCACAACGCTGCTATTACCTCATTTAATTTTCCTGATACTCACACGCCACCCGTTTGCCGTGGAAAGCAATGCCAAAAAATCCAATCTCCGTGATGCCGTGATACTTCATACCCTCTGCATACCCACGATCCCGTATCTGGCGGACCGCATCCTTTGCCGCCCCGGCAAGTTCCTGCTCTGTCTGGTTCTTCGCAACCTTAAACTCAATGATATATCCCTTACGTTTATGATCTCTCGGTTCCAGCTGCAGATCAAAGCGTCCCTCTCCCGACTCCCGGTTGGACAATATATAATACCGGTCAGACAGGATTGCCAGCATCCCAAAAACCGTACCATGATAGAAATTTTCGTGGGCAGTATCAAAGGTTCCGGCCGACTGCAACAGATACTTTTGCAATGTATCTGTAAACAACATCGTATCCTCTGTCCGAAATGCCAGTTCAAAATCCCGCAGAATGGAACCGGTAAAAAGCTCCCGGTAACTGCCAAGGATCTCCTTCTGGAATGCCCCCTTTACCTCCCGGTTCGGAATCTCCAGAGAACAGATGGGATTGTCGTTAAACTCGCTGATCACATCTTTGATCCGCAGATATCCTGCCACCAGCAGAAAACTGAATATCATATCCGGATCACTGTCTACCTCCGGATAAATAATATCCGTATCAATGATGGACTGCACCTCCTGCCCCTGCAAAAGTCTGGTAAGACTCTGGTATAATTCCTGACCCGCTCCTTTTACAAGCTGGCCGATGATCTCATTGCCACTGGTCCTTGACCAGAACGCCTTAGGTTTGCAGTTATTATTGAAATAATTGATCACAGACCATGGATTATATATCTCAACTCCCCCAAAGGAATAACCATCATACCAGTCCTTAATCTCGGACAGCTTCTCCGGTACACCGTAATAGTCAGCCATAGCCTCTACCTCAGCTCCGGTAAAACCAAAATACTCCGAATATCTGTCATCCACCGTGGTATTGACCACTAGATTATTCAAGCCGCTGAACAGACTCTCCTTAGCGATCCGGAGGATTCCCGTCAGAATCCCCAGCTCCAGATCATCATTATCTTTCAGGGAAGAGGAGAACAGATTTCTCATAAACCCAACAACCTCATCATAATAATGATGCAGATACCCCTGCTGGATCGGAGTATCATACTCATCAATGATAATGATGGTCTTGCTGCCATAGCACGCTGCCAGCATAGAAGAAAGCTTACCAAGAGCAAACTGATAATCGGTAATCTCTCCCTGACCATTTGTAATATCCGTAAAATACCGGCGGTCATAATCATTAAGCCGCTCATTCATCAAAATATCAACATGACGGATATACTCCTCCCTCAGAGTAAAACACAGACTTTTGTACATATCCTCCCAATTGGTCTGATGCGCATCCTTAAAGGATAGAAAAATAACAGGATATCTGCCTTGAAGCTTCCGGTAGCTCCGCCCACATGCCCAGATCTGCTTGTCTGCGAAATAAACCGAGGTATCCTCATCACATCTCTCAAAATAAGTACGGAGCATGTCCATCATCAATGTCTTGCCAAAACGGCGGGGACGGGTAAACAGATATACCTTGCTGTGATCATCAATAATATCCCGGATCAGCAGAGTCTTATCCACATAATAACACTCTCCGGACACTTCTCTGTAAGAAGTGATCCCCACCGGACATGGCAGCCGTCTGGCTGCTGCCGCCCTGACACCATAGGACGACTTTTCCCGAAGCATTGACGGCCGCTCCACATCGGAAGGGATCATCCAGAAGCGTCCTGCCTTATATGCACCGGGAATCATTCCATCTGCACAAAGCTGATTCACACGTCTGGGGGTAATATCCCACTGTCCTGCCAGTTCCTTTGCCCGAATAAAATCCTGCTTCATATGATCACTTCCCTCTCACATTCTTTCTTGTCTGTTTTCTTTAGTATAGCCCGTTTTCGGGAAATTATCAAGAAATAAATATGTGGTTCGGGAAATTTAAGGAAATATAAATCATTATTTCTCGTAATTTCCTCAAAGAACGGCAGTGCTGCTTTTTGACAACACTGCCGTCAGGTTCGAATCTAAATTCACACTTCCGCTTACAATCTTTCGAAAGCTACAAAAACTCCCATACTATCTTTCAATAATTCCAGCTCCTTTTTCAGGCGTTTGTCATTGCAGCTGCCTGCTGCTTCTTTGTATGTCATCGCCTCAAGCCGCACAGCTACTCTGGCCGTCTCCGTTTTCTGTTCGGAATCCCCGCGGTAAGTAATCTTGCAGGTAACCTCCGGGCTGTCCAACACTTCATTTTTAACGGCTGCCTCTGCGGTAAGCTCCTCGTCTGTCATACCGGTGCTGTTATTATCCCACAGCCGCTTATAAAGCTCCTTCGACAATTTTTTCTCATCACAGATAGCCACTTCAACATCCTTTCTGTCCTGATCCTTCGCGGAGATGGTATAAGATTTATAATACTTCGCCTCCAGATTGTCTGCACTCTCCGGCACAACCTCAATATCCACGCCACTGCTGACCTGTTTCGGTTTTTCGCACTCTTCGCCTTTGATCACATATGGTTTATCCTTCGGCTGCAGGATGCGGAAACAGCCTTTGTTTACCGAATAGGTAATGGTATCCATATTTTCCCCCTCACATACCAAAGGCAGATCGATCATATATCCGATCTCTTTGTTTTGATCCGAACCGCTCCAGGATTCTCCTGTGGCTCCCCCCGAATAAATAGCAGTCTGCGTCTCTCCCTTTTTCAGTTCCTTTACCTCGGCAGCCTTCACCTTCATCACAAAACCGTTTTCCACATTCCGAGATGACTTATCGGTAGATATGTCCGTTTTATGGGACAGCCCCGTATTGGATAATATCTGCTCCGGCAGATTTCCAAAACCGATTCCTGCCACCAATGCCGCACATGCCACCAGCGCAACGGCCGGTCTTATATAATTTCTCTTTTTCTTCATAGGATATTCCCCCTTTTCAAACCTTACTTTGATCTCATTATCATTTACCTCCGGGGTAAGGGCCTGCTGTAAAATCTGGTCTAATTTTTTTTCATTCATATTACGAATCCTCCATTCGCCGGCAACCCTTTTCCTCCGGGCCGTCAGGCATAATAACTGCCAATTCTTTTTTCAGGATACTCTTTGCTCTGCGCATCCGGCTTTTCACGGTGCTTTCCGGAATATGCAGACATTCTGCAATCTCCTTAAACTTTAGTCCTGCAGAATAGTAAAGATAAACAATCGTGCGGTATTTTTGCGGTAATGCCTGCACCTGTCTCTGCACTATCTCTGTCATTTCCTTTTGCAAAAGCTGCTGCTCCGGTTCCTCCGTGCTTTTTCCCAGCATATGAAAACCATTTTCCACATGCTTTTCGTAGCTTTCAAACGCTGCGATCCTGTGCCTCCATGCAAATTTTCTCCTTTTGTTTCTCCATATAAGGATGGAAACGGATAATGCATAACTTTTCAGAGAATCATTTTTATTTAATTTGTCAGCCTGCTCCCACAATGTCAGCATGGTGTCCTGGTAAAGATCATCTCCCTCTGCGCTTCCCCCTGCATTCATCCGGCAGAATCGTAAAATGTCTTTACCGCTCTCGGACACAAACCGGTCAAATTCCTGTCTTGTCACGTTTTCCTTTCCTTTCCTCTTCCCTTGACGTCTCGGTTAGAATCCTTACACTTTAATATTGTAATGATTCCGAAAAAAGTTTATAATTTTCGACAAAAAAACAGCCAGACTGTATGATCCTCAGATATTGAAGCCTTTGAGGACAGTACGTTCGGCTGTTTCTTCATAAGATTCCTTACCTATCACTAAAATGAAGCATCCACTACCTTCTGCTGATTAACATCAATCACTCCGTATGTGTTCAGACGCAGAGAAGGAATCACCGGCAGGCTTACAAAGCTCAATGTCATAAACGGATCGATCTCCTCTGAAATCCCCCATTCACGCAGAATCGCTTTCATTTTCTCCAGTCTCTGATCCACCTCTTCCAACGGAAGAGTTGACATCAGGCCGGCGATCTGCAGCGGAAGATCCGCAACGATCTCTCCATCCAGTGCGATTGCCAGACCGCCTTCATTTTCAATAACACGGTTCGCTGCACATGCTATATCCTCATCATTCGTTCCGGCAATGACCAGATTATGAGAATCATGTCCCACACTTGTAGCAACCGCACCCTTTTTCAGACCATATCTTCCCAAAAAGCCTTTGCCAATATGACCGGTATTTTTATGACGCTCCAGAGCAACGATCTTCACAATATCCTCCTCCGGATCAACACCGTCTGCACAGCCCTCCCGGCATGTCCATCCGGCAATCCGTTCTGTAGTCAGAAGTTCATGCGCATTCAGATCGATCACACGGATACGCTCCCCTTTCTTTTCCATTGCAAGCTGTGACACATTCACCGGGTCAACATGGAAGGAATGGTATACCCGTTCCTGTATCTCCTGTCCCATTTCCGGCACAGAGCTTTTCACAAGGCTTTTTCCGTTCTCTGCTGCAAGGACACCGTCCTTGTATACTTCCAGAACATTCAGTTCTGTCAGGCTGTCAAGCACTGCAATATCCGCACAATACCCCGGTGCAATAGCACCATGGTTCACAAGTCCAAAATATGAGGCTGCATTATAAGTTCCTGCCTTGATCGCCTTGACCGGATCAATACCTTTCTGTACGGCTTTTCGTACAATGGCATCAATATGTCCATCCCGAAGCAGATCACACGGATGCTTATCATCTGTCACCAGCATGATCCTCTGGGCATACGGCGCTTCAAATAACGGAAGCAATGCCTCCAGATTATGTGCGGCCGTTCCTTCACGCACCATGATCCACTGACCCCTTGCAAACTTTTCCTTCGCTTCCCGGACATTGGAGCATTCGTGATCGGAGCGTATCCCTGCTGCCACATAACCATTAAGCTCCTGTCCCGACAACAGCGGAGCATGTCCATCAATAATTTTCTGATGCTCCAGTGTTACATTTATCTTATCCAGAATCGCCGGATCTGCCTGATTTACTCCAAAGGAATTCATCATTTCTGCCAGACCGATCACACGATCGTTCTCATAAAACGGCTCAATATCTGCCGCTTCCAGACAGGCTCCTGCCTCATCCAGCCCGGTGGAAGGCACACATGACGGTACTACAAAGAACACGTCCAATGTCATATCCTGTGTATATCTGAGCATAAACTCAATTCCCTCGCAGCCTGCCACATTGGCAATCTCATGAGGATCTGTAATAACTGCTGTGGTTCCATGAGGAAGCACAGCCTTCTCAAACTCGGCAGGCGCCACCATCGAACTTTCCAGATGAATATGACCGTCGATAAATCCCGGGCAAAGATACTTTCCTGTCATATCCTTTTCGACCTCACCCTCATATGTTCCGATCCCGGCAATCATTCCATCCACAACTGCCACATCACCAATCTCTATATCCTCCGTAAATACATTGACAATGCTGGCATTTTTCAGAACCAGATCTGCCTTCTGTCTGCCGTTTGCCACATGAATGAGTTTTTCACTGATTTTTTTATTCATTATGATCGTCCTCCGCTCCACATTTTTATTTATCATTGTACCCCCCGCACTATAATTTTGCAAGAAATTACACCATGCAGAAAGTTCATCATGGAACGCGCCCCTTCAGATGGCATATTATCGAAAATAATAAAAGATAACCGTAATGACGGTACATAACATCAAAAAAAGCCCGGCAATATTTTCGCAGTATCTGACCGGCTTCCCCTGCCACATTCTCAAGCCCAGATTATTGGACAAAAGCACCGCAGACATACAGGATAAACCAAACGCATAAAGCACCTTCTCCGGAGACTGCAAAATAACAGCCAATAACACTCCGCTGATCACCGCCAGTTCATGTATCACAAAATCACCGATCTTATAAAACTCTCTTACTCCACACCACAACAGCTCCGTTACAAGCCACACCCCAAACACACTCCAGACACTCCATTTCTGCCACATACACGGTATCCACAGAAGCAATGCCAAAACCACAATGGCACGGATCATGAATTGATTCCATCTGCCCAAAACAACCTTGTCTCTTTGCAACTGCTGCTTTATTTTCTTTTCTGCCTCATACTCTGCCTCCATTGCATGCAGCGCTTCCTCATCCTCCGGGGAAAATGCTTCTTCCAATTCAAAACCACAGATTCCCAAAAGCTGATTCATTATCTTCATAACAAAACTCCCTTTCTGCCTTTCAATCTTCCTGCTCGCGATACAGTATGACAAGAATACAAAACTCCTATGACATATAATGTCATAGGAGTCAATAAATTTAACGATTTTGATCCATGCCTCTGTACTGTGTCTGATATCCATGATTGTCCTGTGGACGCATATCATTAGGATACATCGTATCCGCATAAATATCTGTCTGAAGCTTCTTTAACATAGAAAAGACCTTCTGATACTCCGGTATATCATAAATCTTAAAACCTTCGTGATCATGATTGGAATGACCATTCCGGGTATCCGTGTTGTAGGTTGTATGTCCACATACCATGATCACATCCCCCACACCGAGCATCTGATCAAAAATCCCCCTGTGGATATTGATATGGGAAAGATCCGTAAACGGTTTCATTTCATAATTATATGTAAACATCCCTCCGGATATATATACACCCTTATCTGTGATAATAAACTCCGTATGCTTATATTTCAATATAGAAAACAGCACACCGCCCACATAAAGCCATACCGGCATCAGATGCAGCAAAAAGAATCCCAGAAATGCCAGTCCGAAGCCTCCTGACATCGCCCCGGCCGATGCCATGCGGATCGTACCGATCATAGAACTATCCACAAGTGCCCATATCACTGCAACCGGAAGCATGGAATTAAATATGCTTTCCAAAAGAAAACATTTAAAATCCGGTCTTCCCCTCCATAAAATCTGTTCCTGATCTCCAACCATTAATTCTAAATCTGATTTGTTCATTTTCATCCTCTTTCATAAGTGCTTTGTTGTTTATGCGCCTGACATCGTAAAGGCGTTCCCTTTCTTTTGATTGTAACGGCACCCTTTTCAAATGTCAACGGAGGAAGCAAGATAAGCCTCCACATCCTCTCTGTTTTCCGCGATACCGTCCATATCAACACCTGCCGCCAGCACATATCCGGCCACCTGCCGCACCTGGCTGGACTGCGCCTTTCCTGTTTTACACCAGATTGCAAAATGCTCACAGTTATTATGGATCAAACTGTATTTTTCCTCGCCTAACCGGCTGTTTGCCCGCTGCACCGTCTCCTCCGGAGAAAAAACATCCCACTCCTGCTGCTGGAAACTTTCATTATAATAATCCATCACCCCATGAAAAAGAAACGATGTCTCCGAACGAAGCTTCACCGGAAAGCCCGGCGCAAAACAAACCACAAAATAATCTTCCCCATCCTTTAAAAAATCATCGATCCGGGTCTCATGAATGGAAATCCTGCCTCCAAAATCTCCGCCTTCTCCGGCATAGTGGATCACCCTGCCCGCCCCGACATAAATCCCGTAATGCTCATACAGCTTTCTGGACACACCGATCACATCTCCCGGCCAAACAAATTCATCCGCCATGAGCCGGTTCATCTTCTCTCTCATAGCCGCAATGCTTCCATTACCCTTCTGTCTGCCATCTTCTCCCACAATACGTGCTTTCCGGGATAATGTTCTCTGTTGCAATGCCCATCCATCCCTGCTCTCAATAGTCCTCCAAAGGGGACTTTCCCCATGGGTCTTACGTTCCATATTGGGACAATCTCCCATCCGGTCTACCAGATCCTGCTCCAGATCCAGAAACGCCGTTATATTATTTGTAAGGTCATTCGAAATATCATAAAAATCGCCGGGCATCATAATCTCCTTTTTTCAACCATTGATCTGAGGGCTTTTTTCCACATACGAAAATTCCCGGAAAACAAAAATCCCATTTTCGTGTATGTATTATAACAGTATATACACGAAAATGGGAAATGTGCCTGTCTTTTATTGCTCAAAATATATAAGCTCTATCTGTGATGAATCATTTTAGGGCGCAGGCCTTTGGAAAATGTCCAAAGGCGAGACTGCGCTACTGATCACTCACCACCTTCTGTGTGGCAGTCAGCCCTTTCTTTTGCAGCCATTTTTCATATGCTTTGCGCTTTTTGTCCGGAACCGTTACCACAGCTTTTTCATTGATACCGGCAAATGCTTTGTTTCCTACCTTTGCCCCTGTAAGACGTGTGCTTTCCATACGGATATTACGGAGATTGCGGCAGTTATAAAATGCCTTCTTCCCAATCTCCTCCACATTTTTTCCGATCGTGATCCTGGTAAGCTTTTTGTTATTGGAAAATGCCTTTGGCGCAATAGAGGTCACTTTGTATTTCACTCCTCCGATGGTGACTGTATCAGGCACTTTAATGTTCTTTTTGCTTTTTTCGGAGTTTTTCTGATATGCCACTGCAGGATTCTTTCCGCCTGCCTTTGTCACCTGATAGGAAACACCTTTTTTCTCTAAAAGCTTTGGTGTAGAACTCGTGACAGGGGCTGGCGTTATGGCTGCGTCCGGCTCCTTTGTTGGCTCCGTCGTTTCACTTGGATTTGGTGCCGGTGTTACTGTCTCCTCCGGTTTCTTTGTTGGTTCCGTCGTTTCACCCGGACTTGGAGCCGGGGTTACTGTCTCCTCCGGTTTCTTTGTTGGCTCCGGCTTTTCGCTTTGACCCGGTACCGGTGTTACACTCTCCTCAGGCTCTTTCGTTGTCCCGGGCTCCCTGCTTGTTTCCGGCTTTTCACTCTGACCCGGTACCGGTGTTACGCTCTCCCCCGGCTTACTCGTTGTCCCTGGCTCTCTGCTTGGCTCCGGTTTTTCACTCTGACCCGGTGCCGGTGTTACGCTCTCCTCAGGCTTACTCGTTGTCTCTGGCTCTCTGCTGGTTTCCGGTTTTTCACTCTGTACCGGTGCCGGTGTTACACTCTCCTCAGGCTTTTTCGTTGTCCCGGGCTCCCTGCTGGTTTCCGGCTTTTCACTCTGACCCGGTACCGGTGTTACACTCTCCTCAGGCTTACTCGTTGTCCCCGGCTCCCTGCTTGCTTCCGGTTTTCCACTTTGATCCGGCGACAGCGTTATTGCCGGAGATACCGTTGGTATCTGGCTTGGAGCATCTGTCGGTACCGGAGACGGCGTGACTGTTTTTTTAATAATATACTCCGTTTTTGCAGTCACTCCTCCTGCCGTGATCGACGCCGTGATCGTCCCCGGAGATGTGAGATCCGTCGTTTCCTGTCCCTGTCTTGTATAGACAATTTCATAACTTTCCTTCTCTCCGATCCATCCGTCACTGTACTCACAGGATACAGTGGCAGCGTGAGATTTTCCATCATATTCTATGGATATTGCTCCCGCCGTTACCACTGCGGTGACTGCATGCTCTGTATTCTCCCGGCATACCGCCGTAAGTACATTGCCCTCCGCCGAATACACCAGATCGTGCACCGGCACATTTGGCTCATGATTCGTATATTTCCGGGTACATCCATCATATCTCACCCGGACTGTATCATGATCCGGTGCCATCACCGGAAACAGATCCTTTACATAATCCTCCGATGAATCACCATCAATATTCTGATACCATCTCTGTGTGCCGTCTGTGACACCGCCATTCAGCTCCCAGCAGATTTCGCCGGAAGCAAACTGCTCCGCGGTTCTTCCTCCGTCCTCTGTCTCTTCCTTTGACAAGTAGTAGGAATCCTCGATGGTTCCCTCGATATTTCTTGCCAGCTCATATCCCTTACCGTCACCGGTTATGGAGCTGCCCGACGTATAGCAATGGCGGATCTGCCCCATATTCCATCCGGCGATGATGCCCTTATCCACCAGAACCGTCTGGCTGTCATCCTCTGACGTCACATCCTCCGGCATTTCCATTGTAATAATAGATACGTTTTCAAAGCTGCAATTTTCAATCGTACCGTAGTTTCTGCCACAGATCACTCCGGTACCGTCAGCATCATTATAGTTCCTCTGGAAGGTAATATTTTGAAACTGCAGATTTTTCACGGTTCCATGCAATTCTCTTGTAATACTGTAGGAACCATAGGAAATATCTTTGGTCAGATTTTTGATCATGTGGCCGTTTCCATCGAGAATCCCTTTGTAGTATCTTCCCGTGATCAGCGACCAGTTGTTCTTATCCTGCATATCCAGATCCGTCTCCAATCGGATATTCAGATCACGGCAATTGGTGATAAATGTATTTACTCTGGAGACATCTTCCTCCGTTTCGATCAAAATCCACCATTGACCGTTTTCCTTTACTGCCGGAATCCTCATAATCTTCATATCATATGTGACTTCATCTCCCGGATAATATAATTTCCCCGGATAGTCCGGATCACAATAAAGATAGCCTTCCTCCAGTTTTGTGCCGTAAGGAACGTATTCTCTCTCCCCATTATTGATCGTCAAGGCATATTTTTTCGGTTGTCTGGTCAGATAAATGTCCATATCCCCGGTAATCTCTGTGTCGTCCTCTATCACTTCGCCGTCCTTTGTCCGGTACGTGTATTCATACTGCGGATCGTTCCGGAACAGCTTTGTGATAACTGTCCCCTGTGCCACCCGGATTTCTTTCGTCTCTACCTCTTCTTCCCCTTCTTTGATATGCAAAGACACCTGACAACTCTGCTCCTCTGACCTTACCATCTTTGTTCCGTCATATTGATAGACATATGTCTCATCATCCACCCGGATCGCATTTTTGCCCTCGGGCAGCATCATCCGGACACTCCCTGTCCCGGTCGGAGTATCTGTCACCGTCCTGCCGTTCACGGCCGTGATCTGTGCATTGGCCGGCAGGTCCTCCAGTGTCCGGAGAAAAAGCTTATTGCCGCATGCATCATAAGAATAAGTAAAACGTCCTCTCCACCCATCCGGCAAGCCGGAAATATCAAATGTTCCACCCATGATTTTGGGCGAAGCTCCCTGAAAAATGTTTGCCCCTCCGAAAGAGATAACGTCATCGCCATATTTTACACCGTCATATTTTATAACACCACCTGTGATCGTAGTAGATTTATTTCCATCAAACACAGTCAGGTTCGATGCAACCGATTTTCCCTGAATCCTGCCTCCGGAAATCCTGATCCGGTCGGCACACATAGCTATATTGCTGGCGATTGCCAGAGTTCCTCCCGTCACCGCAATCTCGCCCAGAGCATCCCCATACTGGCCTATGCCGCCGTCCAGACTTAAACTGCCGCCTTCCATATAAAACTTTCCCGTCCTCGAAGTATTTGTACCGATGGCACTTAAAAAAGAAACGATTTCTAATGTGCCCTGCTTCTCACTCTCCTCCAACTGTCTCATCCGCATAAGACCCGATACCGACACGGTCGCCGTATAATCGCGTTCATGCTCTGCCTCCAGCCTGGAGTCCTCTCTGGTATATATATTGGCAGTTCCGTTGATCTCCAATAGCGGAAACAATTTTGAATAAGTGGGACCGGTACAATAATTAATGTCACTGCAGTAGGCATCGTCATTCTTAATCCGGGCTCCATCAAAAATAATATCCGCTTCCACTCCCTCTGCAACGGCGATATGGGTGTCAACATACGCACCATTGACTTCATTGGAGCCTTTGATAATATAGGTCCCGTTTTTTGTAATATTGATATCAATAATATGAAATTCCTGTTTCTTGCCTCTGTAATCCACGAGCTTTTTGGTGGTGATCAGCCCCGTATCGGAAAGATCATAAGTCACCGCACCTTCCATTGAAAGCTCTGACATACTTACAACACCGCTTTGTGTCCCGGTATATGCAGATGCATTTTGTGTCCACGGCACACTGCCCAGCACTGTTGCAGACAATGTTGTAATACAGACCAGTCTGGCTGCGTTTTTGCGCATTTTACGACTCCTGTTTCTTCTGATTTCTTCCTTATTGTAATGATAAAATTTTTTTCTCATCTTCTTCCTCCATATTTTTTTGATAATGTTGGTAATATTCTCCCAGCACCCTCTCAGACTCCCACGGCTTTATACTGCCTACATAATGAATGATCCGGGGCTCTGTCCTCCCCAGATCCCGAAACATCTGCCGGCTGTTTTCATTGCCGCTGCGCAGATGTTCTTCGATAAATGTCATGTAATTCCATGTGACATCCAACGGCAGAACCCGGCCATCAAAAAGCATATTCAGCACATCCTGATCACAGTAGGTATACTCATGCTCATTTAACAGCCTCAGGATCTCTTCCATAGAAAGCCTTGCTCTTGCCTTCTCCAGATCAAAGAGCAAAACTCCGGAGTTAAAATAATCTTCCGGCACTTTCATGCCCAGCGCATCCGTCCTGTAATTGTCTACATTGTACGGGTAGCCGTCAAAAAACACGGCTCGCTTTGTCTGTGAAAATACCCGGAACTCCTCTGCCCTGACCGCTGCAATCTCTGCTTCTCCCATCTCCGTGTCATACAGCCGGCTTACGTCTCCGTTCACAATAAGATCGCAGTCCAGATATAATATACGCTGATACCTCGAAAAGGTGTCTCCCAGCAAAAGCAGGCGGTACACTGCTTCCACCGTGTAATAATATCCTACCTCCTCCGGCAGCCGGTCACTCCACGCCGCAACAGACAGCAGGCGTATCGTCACGCCCTCTGCCTCCGCTGCCAGCGCCAGCAGCTTCTGCTGATGCTCCTCTGATATATCCTTATGTAATATAAGAATATCGTAGTACCTCTCCCTTTTCCTGTTACAGAGCATGGAATAAACCGCCACCCGCAGATACGGCGCATATCCGTCATCACTTGCAAAACAAACCACCACCGGCTCATAGGCAGGCTTTACCTTAAAATCTTTCATGCCTTCTCCTTACCAAATTGTACTTTTCTCCCACCATCATGATACCCTATATCTCGCATAATTTCAATTGTATTTTCCATATTATTGACTTATTGCCCGCAAAACCCTATAATTTATACAATTGCACATATTATTAAGGAGGAATTTTAAATTATGAGAAAGACATTCAGGAAACTTTTATCACTGACACTTGCGGCTACGATGGTCGTTGGTCTTGCAGGCTGCGGCAATACAGCTTCCAATGGCGGCAGCTCTGATTCTGCCGACAAGGGCGGCTCCGGCAAGACATACACCGTTGGTATCTGCCAGCTTGTACAGCACGAGGCACTCGACGCTGCCACAAAGGGCTTCAAGACGGCTTTGAAGGATAAGCTGGGAGACAATGTAAAGTTTGATGAGCAGAATGCGGCCGGTGATGCACCAACCTGTTCTACCATCTGTACTTCCTTTGTTACCAACAATTATGACCTGATCCTCGGTAATGCAACCGCAGCATTCCAGGCTGCCGTTTCCGCTACCGACAAGATCCCGGTACTTGGTACATCTATCACTGATTATGGCACTGCTCTTGATATTTCCGACTGGAAGGGCGTAACCGGCAAGAACGCTTCCGGTACGACAGACCTTGCTCCTCTGGATCAGCAGGCAGGCTGTATCGCAGAGCTGTTCCCGGATGCTAAGAACATCGGTATCCTTTACTGCTCATCAGAGCCAAACAGTATCTATCAGTCAAAAACCATCACAAAGTATCTGGAAGATAAGGGATACAAAGTAAAGGATTATACTTTCTCTGATTCCAATGATGTTGCTTCTGTTACAAAGAATGCATGTGATGCTTCTGATGTGATCTATATTCCTACTGACAATACGGCTGCTTCCTGCACCGAGGCGATCAATAATGTAACAGCTCCTGCTAAAATCCCTGTATTCACCGGCGAGGAAGGTATTGCAAAGGGCTGTGGCGTCGCTACCCTGTCTATCAGCTACTATGATCTTGGATATGAGACCGGTGAGATGGCTTATGACATTCTTGTAAACGGCGAGGACGTTTCCAAGATGGAAGTAAAGTCTGCTCCAAAATTCACAAAAGAATATATCGAAGATCGTGCAAAGGATCTGAATGTAACAATTCCTGACGACTACGAAAAAATTTCTGCTGAATAATCACATTGGAAACAGCGGGCAATTAACTGCCCAGAAACGAGGAAATTATGTTTATATTAAATTATTTCGCTTCATTGAATCCGGTGGCATTTACGAATGCCCTGCCGGGCAATGTGGCACAGGGTCTGATCTGGGGTATTATGGCACTGGGTGTTTATATCACCTTCCGTCTTCTGGATTTCGCAGACCTGACTGTAGATGGCTCCTTCGCGACCGGCGGAGCAGTCACCGTAATGATGACTATAAACGGGCACAACATCTGGATTTCCCTGCTGTGCGCATGTATTGCCGGACTTCTTGCAGGGCTGTGCACCGGTCTGTTACATACAAAGCTCGGTATCCCGCCGATCCTTGCCGGTATCCTGACACAGATTGCGCTTTATTCCATCAATCTGAATATCATGGACCGCCACGCAAATCAGGCACTGAGTATCGACAAGTATGATCTGATCATCTCATCCCGCCAGCTCAATCATGCAATCATCGTAGGTATCGTGTTTGCCATCGTATTGATCGCCCTTCTCTACTGGTATTTTGGTACCGAGCAGGGTTCTGCCATCCGTGCAACCGGATGTAATCCTGCCATGAGTAAAGCACAGGGGATCAACATTGATACAATGAAGCTGATCGGTCTTGCCCTTTCCAATGGAATTGTAGCATTGTCCGGCGGACTTCTGTCCCAGTATTCCGGTTTCTCTGATGTGAATATGGGACGAGGCGGCATCGTAATCGGTCTTGCCGCAGTCATTATCGGAGAGGTACTCGGAGATGCCATTCTCGGCAAGCACATGGATTTCAAGGGACGTCTTACTTTTGTAGTTCTTGGCGGCATTATTTATTATGTGGTAATCGGTATCGTCCTGTGGCTGAAGATGCCTAGTGATGACCTGAAGCTTTTCACCGCCATCATCGTAGCGATCTTCCTTGCAGTTCCTTATCTGAAGGGAAAAAGTAAAAGCTCCTTCAAAAAAGCAGGCAGGCGTTCCGCTGCGTCTTTAAACAGCGCATCTGCAAAGGAGGGCAAATAAATGTTAGAGATTCGTAATGTACATAAAACCTTTAACCTGGGAACCATCAACGAAAAACATGCCCTGAACGGCGTTGATCTCACCTTAAATGAGGGCGATTTCGTTACTGTCATTGGCGGTAACGGTGCCGGAAAGTCCACCATGCTCAATGCCATCGCCGGTACCTGGCCGGTGGATGAGGGCTCTATCCTGATCGACGGCGTGGATGTGACGGGACTTCCGGAGTTTAAACGTGCCTCTTTCCTTGGACGTGTATTTCAGGATCCTATGACCGGCACAACCGCAACCATGCAGATTGATGAAAACCTTGCCCTAGCCGCACGCCGTGGACAGCATCGCGGTCTGAAATGGGGTATCACCAAAAAGGAAAAAGCAAAATTTCATGAGCTTTTGAAGACATTGGAGCTTGGTCTGGAGGACCGCATGACCTCAAAGGTTGGTCTTTTGTCCGGTGGTCAGCGTCAGGCAGTTACGCTGTTGATGGCCTCCCTCCGGAAACCAAAGCTTCTGCTTCTGGATGAGCATACGGCGGCTCTAGATCCAAAGACCGCTGCGAAGGTATTGGAGCTCACCGACAAGATCATCGAGGAAAACCACCTGACTGCAATGATGGTTACACATAATATGCGTGACGCCATTGCTCACGGCAACCGTCTGATCATGATGAACAACGGCCGTGTCATTCTGAACATTTCCGGTGAAGAGAAAAAGAAACTGACCGTGGAAGATCTTCTGGTAAAATTTGAAGAGGTCTCCGGCGAGGAGTTTGATTCCGATAAGGCGTTACTGGGATAATCATCAACGTAAATAATCCGTTTTTCTAACAACTCCGTTAGAAATTTGCCGTTCAAAAGGCTGTATATCTGCTGATTCTTTATTGTCAGATATACAGCCTTTTGCTGCTCCGCATAATTTATCCTTACATCAGCCACCTGCTGTCACTCCTTACGGGAGGCTCTCTCCAGACCCTTTCCGTACAATGCCGCCAGCATCTGCTGAAATAATGTGGCGATCAGAACCGGAAAGATAGCTTCTCCCGGAAAAGAGGTGGTTGCGATCACAGCTCCGGCACTGATATTGCGCATTCCGGCTCCGTACGTCATAGAAACCTGTGTCTGCCGGTCCTGATGGAACAAACGGGCGATCACAAGACCGGCTCCATAGCCCCCTGCTGCCAGAAGAAACATAAAAACGGCTACCAGGATCCGCTGCCCATTCATGTGACGGACATACGGCGCAACCCCGGAGGAGTTTGAAGCAACGACAAACATCAACGCAATTTTAGAAAACGGTGCCAGTCTGGACGGCCATGTCTCCCTGACACGGTCTCCGCTGACCTGATTTAATGTCATTGCGACAATCGCCGGAAGTGCAACCATAAAAACAAGCTGGCTGATCATGTGGGTCATATCAATATGAACCTTCGATCCCACAAAAATGCTAAGCGTGATCGGAATGATCAACGGTGCCAGAACCGTATCTACCACCACAAGTGCCAGCGAAACCGCCAGGTTTCCATCATAGATCATCACCCACATTAAAGCACTGACTGCCGTAGGAACCGCAAATTCCAGCACCATTCCCGTGACCAGATCGGGATTCCCCGGAAATGCAAGGGTTCCCACACCGCAGACAATCCCCGGAATCACCAGATGAAGCAGCGCCATCACGATCAACAGCGGCGCCGGATTCCGGAATACATTTGCCACATCACGGAATCTGGATTTGAGGGCTCCGGTAAACGTCATAAATGCAAATACATAGGGAACAAAGGGCACACCATGCTTTGCAATCTGTGGAAACAATACCCCAAACGCAAGACACGCCGGCGTAACCAGTGCCATCCATTTTTCTATAAAGCTGTTAAATCGATATAATGTTTTCATTTGCTGTCATCCTCCTTCGTGTTGTAAACGCACATTTCCCGATATAACTTCTTTGCGACAAAATCAATATCTTTAACTCCATAAATATATTTGTCTGCATTCTTCTTAAAAATGTTTAACACATCGTCATTTTCCATAACCGGCTGCAATACCTTCATATACTTCCGCTCTTTTATCATTTTATTATTTCCGGCGGCTTCATAGCTCTGAATGGCATTTTCCTGATGCAGTATTCTGACTGCCTTCCGGCTTACCGGCACACCCTTTTCCGTCCCCTGCAGCCGCACCATCTCTTTGCTGTTTAAAAGATAATTCAACAGTCTCGCCGCTTCCTCCGGATGATTTGTAAGGGAACTGACCGCATACATGGTTGCCGGCTTCACATACCATCCGGTCAGCTTCTGCCCCGGCACATCAGGATATTCTCCGATCACCGGCTCACCCCCGGCTGCTTTCAGTCCACCACAGCAATTTCCCGCATCACTGACCCAGAACATTCCCCCTGCAATCTTTCCCGATACAAACATCGTATCGGAAAACTGATCCACCGAAGGCATCACCTTTTCATCAATGAGCCTTTTATAGAAGCTGAGAATTGTTTTAACATCCTTTTCTCCGGGAAGAAACCGGCCATCCTCACCAAACATCTTCTTGCCTGTGGTCTGCTCATAATATGCGATCAAAAACAAAAACATCTGTTTTTTCGCCATGCCAATCGGATAAATTCCATCCTTTTTCATCACCTTCGCCGCTTTAAAATAATCATCCCAGCTTTCAGGAAGAGAAAGGCCATAGGCATCATATATCTTTTTGTTGTAGTAAACGGTTGATGTGTTAAATGCAATCGGTATTGCATTTAATTTGCCGTTTTTTTCTCCAAATGCCAGATCCTCTTTTGTAAAATTATCCAGGTCAATATAATCCTTTAACTGATACAGGTCATAATATCCGGAACCGTCCCTGGAATACGTGTCGAGCCACGCATAATTGATCTGCATTACATCTGTCTCCGTATGGGATTTCATCCACACCTGCATACGCTTCTCATATCCGTTCCAGTCCCCATAATGATATTCCACATCAATATCCGGATTCTGCTTCTGAAATTCATCGACTCCGTCCATGGTATAAGCATGTCTGGCATCATTTCCCCACCACGAAAAGGAAATTTTGCTGCTGTCACTGCCGGTAATCACATCCACACTGCCACTCTTTTTACATCCGGTAAGCAATCCGCCGGACAAAAGAGTCATTACCAATAACATTGTCATTCCGGCAAATATTTTCTTTGCCATATTTTTACTATGCATTGTCTTCCATCCCTTCCTTGTATACCGTGTATTGATTTTTTCCATGTCTCTTAGAAATATAAAGCGCACTGTCCGCTTTCCGGGATAGTTCTTCAAATGTAAAATCTCCACTGATCAGACAAACTCCCGCACTCAACGATACATCACAGGCCTTATGCTCCATGGTAAATTCTTCTGCAAATACTTTCAGCAGACTGTCCATATCAGCATTCATACGCGTCTTCGCATATTCCATGTCCTCTTTTCGGAAAGAACGATAATAGGAAAACTCATCGCCTCCTACACGACCGATCGTTCCCGCCGCATCCAGCTTCTTGCGAAGCAAACGTCCCATCCGGGCAATGGCGAGATCCCCCTGGGCATGCCCCAGCTTGTCATTTACCTGCTTAAAATTATCAATGTCAAACATAACAAATAACTTTATGTTTTCCGGTGCCATACGTCCCAGTTCTTCTGTCACCTGCTTATGAAAAGCACGCTTATTGCATACGCCGGAAAGCGCATCGATCGCCGCCTCGTTTTCCAGCTTGGAAACAAGACCATCCACCGGCTGTGTTGCTCTCTTCAAAATGATCATTCCTATAGAAACAAAAACAAGAACACAGATTGATGTGATCAGATATACTGATCTTTTTAATTGATCATTCTCTTTCATAATCTTGTTCATCGAAACCGAACAGACAACTCTCCAGCCATTGGAACACTGATTTGACGTTACAAGATATTTTTTATTCATTGCCGAAAAATTACTCTCATCCACAAGCAGGGAAGCTGTCACCTCAGGAAGCTTTTTTCCTATTTCCTGCTTCCCGGAGGAATACAGGATCTGCTTTTCGTCGTTGATCAGCCGGATCGTAATGCCCTTTAGTTCCTCCGGATATTTGAATACGCTATCTAATTCCTTACTGTAAAAGGATGCCACAAGGATGGCATGAGGATTTAATCTTTTCACATAATATAACCGGTCCGTATTGCCACCCACGCCAAATGCCCAGCCGGAATCCACTTTTTGATTCGTAATACAGCCGGCAAAGGTATCATAAAGCCCGCCCTTCGGAAATGCTCCGGAGGTAGTCTTCGACAGCCATCCCACTGAATGATCATTAGAATAAATAATAGAAAAATCGGAAAAATTCTCCATCAATCCAATATCAACGATCCGATCCGTTATCTTCTCTTCCGATATCACCCGGTGATATTCATCCATGCTCTCGTCTGTTGCGTCATACGCATAGTATTTTTCATCGGCAAACATCAGACTGGCTGTGGATTCCACCTTTTTGAGATATGAATTAATGTTCATCTGTAACTGGTGGCTGTCCGCCGCCACAAGGCTTGCCACTTTTTGACACATCACCGTGCCTGATCTCTCCAGAATGACACTCGCAAGAACGGCTGAAACAACAATAATGATCAGACCAAAGGAATACATGATCCGGAACTGCATCTTTCGATAATTTTCGTTTTTATCTTGTTTTGTTTTCTTTCTAAAAAATCCCATACGAACTCCATGATACTTCTGATAAACTTACTTATATTTTTACTGCATATTTTATTATATACATTTCTTTGTACATACTCAATATATTTATAATGCTTTATTCCCCTTATTTCCTAAAAAATCCAAGAAAATCGCACTGGAGTTTGAGACAAACTTCCGGTCACGGAACAAGATCATATTTGTAGCCAAAAAATAATTGTGAACGATGGCCGGTGGCAAAGCTCTTGGATAATTTCGAGAGCTTTTGCTTTACAGTTACCGCAATTTCTTTTTAATGACATTATATCCAAATAGCCCGAAAAGAACATATCCATTCTAAAATTAACAATGTACAATACTAACTCCCTATATACAATGAAGGGCAGTTAGAAAACTAACTGCCCTTAGTAGTATTATTTGTTTCCCTGTAACTCCGATTTTATCAGTAATCAGTCCCCCTTCTATTCCACCCCTTTGATCCGTTCCACCACGGTTCCCTGTCGTTCCAGCACCTTCCATGTTACCACCGGAATTGCAATGCAGACCACAAAGCTGATGGCAGCTGCCAACAGAAGCGGTACAACCGGCACCAAAAACGAAACACCCCAGTAATTCATTGTCTGATAGATCAGATAGACGATTCCCAGTCCTGCTGTCAGCGTAAGCCCCCATGCTCCCCCTGCATAAAGAGCTCCTTCCCGGACAAGCATTCCCAGGAGCTGACGGTCAGTCATGCCGACACTTTCCATTACCGACAGCTCCGTCATCCGGCTCTGCACGTTTACCACAAAGGTATTCATATAGTTCATGATCCCAATAAACGCAAGAATCAATACAATACCCATTCCGATCTGAGGCATGTTGCCCTGTGCCTTTCGCATTTCGTCTGCCTCCTCGATCTTGGATTCCCAGGAAAAATCCTTTCCATTGTCATCCTTCTTCAAAAGTGACAAAACCGCCTTCTCCGTCCCACGGTCATACTCCTTCTTATAACAGATCCCCGCTTTCAGAATAAATGCTTCCTCGTCAAACGACTTCACCACCTGATCGCTGACAATGAGTGTTGGCGGATATCCAAGAAGTGCCGTGTAATAGGAGTCATCCGTTACACCTGCCACCGTGAAGCTTTTACCCTTTTTGCTGTTCCGATAGAGCGTACATGTCACTTTTTTACCCACGAGATCCTTATCGGCAAGCTCCAGTCCATTCCGGTAAACAATACACGCTTTTCCAGCGATGAAATCCTTTTTGGATATGGGCGTTTCAAACGTCTGATTCAGACGATCAAATTCCTGTTCGTCTATGCCGAGCAGACTGGTTCCAAAGTTTTCAGGATGCTCCCGGTACTCCTTTCGCTCCTTTTCATAAGGTATGCTCATCCATTTTTCATAAAATTCCTTCATCCACGTTTCCATGAAATCCGGTTCCCATGGAATGGTAATCTCCGAAAATAACACTGCATGCATCTCGGTAACGTCTTTCCGGCTTTGGATCGACTTCACCAGGGCACTGCTAAAAATATCTTTCCGATCCTTTGCCTTTTCCTTGGTGCCTGTATCGTTTTGGATAACGAGATCTGTGTCCATGTTATTGGACACGATCGCGCGCGCAGCCTGGCCACCCAGCATTGTGACAACACAAAGATACACAGACAGACTCATCGCCAGAGACAAAAGAACCATCGCGGTCCGTTTCTTATCCTTCACAAACTGCTCCAGGGAAATCCGTGTGATGACATTTCCCCGCGTTGCTTTTCTGTCTCTCCTCGCTCCCGATGACGGACGGTATCCCAGTGCTTCCAGCGGAGAAATCTTTGCCGCCTTTCGCACCGGCTTCCAGCCCGCCAGACCGATCGTAAGCCCCGCCAGCAATATGGTCACCGCCAAAACCGCCGGGTGAAACTGTACACCGATCGCACCCACATACCCCTTCCGTATTCCGAGACTTTTTACGATAACCGGAATCAGAAAAAACGAAATAAACGCTCCTGCCACACAGCCGCTTCCGATGCCTGCAGATCCTACCAGAAGAAGCTGTTCTTTCAGCATACCCCTGATCTGCCGCTCCGTCATTCCGATGGTCTGAAGCAGTCCATAATGCCGTACCCTGCCTGCCACAGAAAGATACATAATATTGTAGATCAGCAAATAAGCACACAGACAGGTAATGATACTCAGCCCGATAAGTCCTTCAAGAATCTTAACGGATTCCCCCAGATCTGAGACAAAGAAAAGAGTCTGCTGTTTTCCCAATTTCATACTTTTTATAAATGTATTCTGCGTTTTCTTTGTCATCAGTCTCTGACGAAAGCTTAAAAAATATCTTCCGGATGCAGCATCGGAGCGCTTCCATCCCGACTGCTCATAAAACGCTTTGGACATATAGAATATCTTCTTCGTCCCATAGCCATCCCATATCCCGCTGATCCGAAAGGTTCCCTTCTGTAAACCAATATACTCCCCATAAGTCACGGTAATGGAATCACCGACCTTAAGCTCTCCGTATCCGCATTCCTCTAATGCCTCTTTCGTCACCATGATCTCATCTTCCGCAACCGGATATTTTCCCTCTAACTTCTCCCTTGCCGGTTTCATCATTTTTGACCAGTAATTTTCATCTGCCCAGCTAAGTCCGACGTTCGGCGTATTATCGCGGTCCGTTTTCTCGACCCAGCCACAATGACCAAGAAAGCCGGTCAGCGTAATATCCGGATTCTTCTCACACTTCTGCGCCTGTTCCCCCGTTACACCATACATGATCGCATCAAACTCCGCCCCGGACAGCCGGATGTTTTGAATCTTCTGCAGCTTAAAATAAGTGACGCCTACCGTAAAGATTGTAAATATCATAAAGGCGGAAAGAAAAATGGCCAGAAATAACGTCACAGTCCTCCTTTTGCCTGTCTTCAATGAATGATGTGCCATTCTCTTAACAACTGCATTGTTGGGATTTTTAAGCATCGACATCACTTCCCTTCCGTGTGTCCCCTACGATCCTGCCGTCCTCAATATGAACAATACGGTCGGCGAGCTGGGCAATATCCCGGTCGTGTGTGATCAGGATCAATGTCTGACAAAACTGCTTTGCCGCCATCTTTAAAAGCCCCAGCACATCATGGCTGGTGGCACTGTCCAGATTTCCGGTAGGCTCATCTGCCAGAATAATTGCAGGCTTCGCCGCAAGTGCTCTGGCAATTGCGGCTCTCTGCTGCTGCCCTCCCGACAGATTCCCCGGCAGAGTGTCCTTTTTTTCGGACAAACCTAATAACTCCAGTATTTCTTTGACATACTCCTGATCCACATGTCTGCCGTCCAGCTCCACCGGCAGGATTACATTTTCATACACGCTTAGATCCGGCACCAGATTATAATTCTGAAAAATAAAACCAATATTTCTTCGCCGGAAAATAGCAAGCTGCTCCTTCTTTAACCCCAAAAGCGCCTTGCCATCTACCACAACCTCTCCCGAAGTGGGAATATCAAGACCACCCAGCATATGAAGCAGTGTGCTTTTGCCTGATCCGCTCTTTCCGATAATGGCCACAAATTCATGCTCCTTCACACAAAAATCAACGCCATCCAAAGCTTTTACCGTATTGTTTCCCATTTCATAATATTTCTTGAGATTTTTCGTCTCTACGATATACTTTCCCATGGTTTTTCCTCCTCTTTCAACAGATATAATGCCATGGATCACTCCGGTGCCATACAATTTCCGGAATATTGCAAGCATCCCCAATCCCTGACTCTTACATCATATCATCGAAAAATCACAAACCGGTCTCAATGAAAGATCATCACAAAATTGTGACTTTTTATACAGGAAGATACAACCGGAAGCAGGCTCCCTTCCCTGTCTCTGACCGCACCTCAATGTAGCCCTTCTGTAATTCAATAATCCTTCTGGCAAGATATAGTCCGATTCCCACACCGGGTTTATCGTGAACCTCCGGTTCCCGGTAAAATCTCGTAAAAATCTGTGCCTGCCGTTCCACGGCAATTCCTTTTCCCGTATCCGCAATGGCAATCTGCCAGAATATCTCCTGTCTTTCCACGGAAAGATGAATCTGCCCACCGGATTCCGTATACTTCACTGCATTGTCCAATATATTGGACACCGCCTCCTGCGTCCATTTTCCGTCATGAGGCACCATCATTCCATCCGGACAATCCACAAACAGATCAATCTCCTTGGCCGCTGCCGCCGGAACCACATCCGCAACAGCCCGGCGGATCGTCTCTGACAGATCCTGCTTTTCCTGCCGGATCTGCAAAATCCCTGTCTCCAGCCGGGACATTTTTACCATACTCTGCATCAGAAAATCCATTTTTTCCGTCTGTTCGCACAGCTTTGCCAGAAATCCGGTCCCCTCCCCGGAAAGTGTTTCCTCCTCCAACAACTCCACATACAGCTTCATATTTGCAAGAGGCGTCCGCGTCTGATGGGAAATGTCCGAGATCAGTCCCTTGACCGTCTCCTTCTCCCGAAGACTTTCTTCCTGCTTTCTTTGAAAGACATGTTCTGCCTTTGCAAGCTGTGTCTCTATGCGGTCCCAGAGGCTATCCGTCAGCTCTCCCTGCCGCTTCCATTCCTTTCCGGTTACAATGGCGTCCAGTGCCTGCTCCACCTTCCCGGCAAACTGCGCCGCCTCTTTACGCAAACAATAGTTTCTCCACAAAAGCACCACTACCGCAATTCCCAAAGCCATCATTCCGATTCCAATTATCCAATCCATTGATATCCCACTCCATATACATTAGAAATATATTTATGCTCCGCATCCTCCAGCTTCTGCCGCAATCGGTTTACATTTACTGCCAGAGCGTGTTTATCCACAAACTGACCGCCACTGTCCCATAAACGGTCCAGCATCACCTCGTAAGTCAAAAGCTGCCCCCGGTTTGAAAGAAACAGACGCAGCATCCGGACCTCTGTCGGCGTCACGCTGCACTCTCTGCCATCCACATACAGTCTCGCCTGCTCCAGATCCATCCTCAGATGATCATCCTGAAACACCTGACTGCCCGCCGGTGTCAGCCTCTTTAAAACCACATCCAGCTTCTTCAACAAAATCTTCATAGAAAAAGGCTTCGTCACATAATCCTCTGCTCCCGACTCATATCCCTCCAGCGCATCCTCCTCCAGATCCCTTGCCGTCAGATAGATCACCGGCACCTCTCTCTGCGCCTTTGCCCAACGGCAAAACGTGTAGCCCTCTCCATCCGGCAGATTCACATCCAGCAGCACCAGACAAATCTTTTCCCGGACAAATATTGTCTCCGCTTTCCGGATGCTGTCCGCACGAAACACGCCATATCCCGCTTTTTCCAGAGCATAACCGATTGTCTGATTCAAATCCGGATCATCCTCTATGATCAAAATGTTCTGCATGGTTTTCCTCCTTTTTGCACATTGTACCACGGAAAGGATATAAAAAGAGAAAAAAAGCAAACAATCTCAATATTGTGAGAATGTTTGCTTTTTATGCTTCCTTTCGATTTGTTATTTCTTCTTGATGTTCTGTCTACATTCTGCCAAAACCATCTTTGCTTCCTCAATCCAGCCGTACTCCCGGTCTCCGTCCTTTTCACATTCCGCGATCAAAAAAGCTGCCTTGTCAAATTCGTTCTCGCCGATATAAGCAAATACCAAATTGCCGGAAGTTAGATCCCAGTTATTGTTTTCGTCATTTTTATGTTGTCTTATTGTCTCCCCCAGCTCAATCGCAAGAAACGTCTGTCCCATCATTAATTCAATATACATCAGTTTTTCCATAATATTGAGATTTTCCTCCTGATGTAATGCGGTCTTATATTCCTCTTCCGCTTCATTGTACCAGCCAATCTCAGAATACAGATCCCCTCTCAGTTCCCGTGTTTCCATACAGTCATCCTTTTCCACCGCCAGATTCGCATAAGCAAATGATTTGAGCAGATCACCGGTTCCATCAGAAAATTCTTTAACGCATTGGTCCATCAGCTCCTCCGCCGTTTCTCCATGATCCGGTGCACATTCCGACAATGTTTCTATCGTATCATAAATGGAGATACACTTCTCTTTCATGGACTCCAGATAAGCAATTACTTTGGGAATAATTTCTTCCTGCGCATATTCTGAGTCTGCATACCATACCTGTGACTGCCCCATCCCTTTTCCTTTCCCGGCAAGCGGTGCACGGGGAACTACAAAGCTCCGATCCTTCTCGTCAATCAGATAGCAGTCCTTTTCCTCTGCCACAAAATTGTAACTGTTTCTCCAGTCACCACAATACAGGGAATCATAAAACTGCTGCCAGAAACGATACATGGTCGCATGCTCATACCAGCCAACAATCTTGCTGCTTTTTCCATCCGAGGCAACCCATACCACTGTCATATCCCGTACTTCATCAAAATCCCGTAAGATCTTATCATAACGCTCAATATGAAGTTCCTCTCCCCGATGCATAACATATCCATAACACTGATGATTGTACGGGGCAAAATTATAAATTTCTCCTCCTTCCCTGTTCTCTTTAACATATTTTCCACCGTTGACCGGCTGGTCATCCTCTGACACACCGGAATAATATTTCATCCATGCAATCTCGCAAAATACAACTTTTTTCATTTTCCTTCTCCTTATCAATAATCAAATTTTCCATCAAAATCTCTCAGAATATAATCAAGAAAATGCTCTTGTATCTGAAAATCCTTATACAACCGTTCCTTGTCCCGAAACTCCTTCGGATGTCCTGTAAATTCCTGATGCAGGCATTCATGGTAGATTACAAATTTTACAACCTCCTTATCAACACTCTCTGAATTTAAAAGAGAATTAATATATATCAGATTGTAGTCATGGTAAAACACGCCCCAATATGACGCCATTGCACGATCTGTCCATTGAATTTCCGGCCGTACAAAATCCTTCTGCAAATGCTCTCTGTTTTCCTCAATGACCTCCGTCAGCAGATCCTCGATACTCTCCTTCATTGGTTCCGGAGACAAATGAAAAACCTCTTTGTCTACTTCCTCCACACGGGTACCGATAGGCACAATCCCATTTGGAAACATCAGACAATTCATCACTCTTTTTTTGTAATATTCAAAGTTTCCATAAAGACTTTCCGCAATTTCCCTGTTCTGTTCATATGCCTCCCGGATGCTGTTCATAGTGTCGGTGTATGTCATATCTCCCTGCTTGATCCTCTCAGACAAAGCAAACGGTTCCATTTGATCACGTACTTCAAAACGCTTTAACTCCGGAAATGTTTTTTCCTGTCTGATATAACAAAGCAGATCCTCTAACTCCTTTTCTCCGGGCAGCATACCAAAATTTCTAAAATATCGGGAAATCAACTGCCGCCCGGTTGTATTCTCATCTTCGAAATAATTCTGTGAATCCTCTTTGAATGCCTGATATCCCCCCAACTGATTTTCAAACACTAATACCCTGGCATCATTTCCATATTCATCAATGACATCATACCATCCCACCGGCAATGTCCCCTGACGAATTTCGGCAAATTCTCCTTTGTAGCTGATTCCCCGTACAATATCGCGAATTGCGTCCATTGGTATCATATCATAAATATAACGCTTTCTTTTCAACGTCTTCTCCTCCGGATCCTCCATCCCCAAAAGGAACTGCGGGTTCAGCCAGCTTGTAATGCTAGTCCACTTATCACAAAAATCCACAATATTAACGGTATCTGTACCACCGCATCCTGCTCCCCGCATTCCCCTGCCGACCATTTGCATCAACAGTACGTCACTGGTCGTTGGTCTGGTAAGAAAAACGGTCTGAATATCCGGAATATCGCTTCCCTCTGTCAATATATTGATGTTGATCAAAACATCAATCCCATCCTCTGCCTCATTATGCCGGAAACGGTCAATGGTTCTCTGGTTTTCTGCATTGCCGATCATTGTGTAAACGTAGTCACTTCGGATTCCCTTCTTCCGAAACGCCTCATTTAACGAATCACAATGAATCGCATTTAATGCAAATATAATTGTCTTTCCGTATTTTTCCTTATTGCGCACATATTCGTCCACAATAATATCATTTCTCTCATTTATTTTTGCAACCTTCATCACCAGAGATTCCGGCAGTTCTCCCCATTTGGCAATATATTTCCGCTCATCAATATCGATCAGTGTTTCAATATCAATATTGGTATCCACAGGAATATATTGCGGCGTTGCCAGGGTCTTGTCAGCGATCAGATCACTCATTGTCACGGAAAATACAATTTTATTATCAAAAATTTTCATCAACTGCCCTGTCGCCTTCTCCGTCAGGCGCACCGGCGTCGCCGTAAGCCCCAGAAGCTTGGCACCCGGTCTTTTCTCACGGATCGTCCGGATAATCCTCCGATAAGACGGTGCCAATGTATGATGTGCCTCATCTACAACGATCATTACCTTCTCTGCCAAAATATTTGGCAGATATACGGTATTGTTACACAGACTCTGCACACTGGAAATAATCAGATTATCATCCGGTTCCATCGCCCGCACACTTGCATGCTTCCCGGAAATACAAACCATTTTAAACTGCTCCATGGATTGATTTTGTTCCCTGATTAAAGGGGAAAATTTGTAAAACTGCTCCGCCGCCTGCTCGATCAGCATAGAACGATGACACAGCCAGATCACCTGATACCCCTGACTGATCATATCGTGAAGCAGATAGTACACACTGGTTCTGGTTTTTCCACTTCCTGTCGGCATAGACAAAATAGCAGAACTACGATCTTCGTTCAAAAAGTACTGATGCATCGCCTCCACCGCTTTTTCCTGATAAGGATACAATGTAATTGTATCCGGTTGTGCAACGGTCAGATCCAACGTCTTAGGAAGCTGGAAAACACTCTCCTCATCATTGTACACAGCCTTTCCCGTCATACGCAGCTCACTTAAATAAACATCACATAAGGTTTGTGTCATTCGTTTCTGACGCAATGCAAAAAGCATTTCATCATTTTCTCCCAGATGGATACCACCATAGTTCAATCGCTCCAACCGGCGCACCACCTGAATTAAATGATTTGATCCGTTGAGAAAATAATCTTCAATGGATTTTCGATATTTTCTTACAAAATAATCATCCGGATAACCACAAATATAACTGATATGAGGGATCAGAAATTCTACATCCTTCTCCTCATACACGTTTCCCGGTCGTAACCTTGCCGGTGTCTCCTTTCCATAAGCGATTGCTTTCAAAAAATCATACGGGAAATTTTCCCAGGTAAATCTTTTCTTTGACATATGCGTCAACTCCTTTCTTTATGTTGATGCCATCTTACCAAACCATAAAGCCCCACATTGGGATTTTTTATCCCAACTTTTAAATTTTATATTCAATATCCAGATTTACCTGATTGCATGTATCAAAGAACTCATCAAGATCATAATGATTTTGCAGACAATGTACGATCACGGCATCTAATAGAATTTTATCCGGCTGCAGAGCGTGATCTCTTAATTCGAATAATTCGTCGGCTTCCTCCAGGGAAAGACCACAGGCGATCACAAACTTTGCAAGCATTTCCTTGGGCAGGGTTTTCCCACTGCGCACACGTATGTATTTTCTGACCGTTTCATATTTCAGATTGCATTTCTGGCTAAACTGCTCTTTCGTATCAAACAGCTCCCGGATCATATCATTAATACGGATATTCAGTTCATCAAACCGGTCCATATCCCCCCGCGGCAGCCTGCTTAATTGCTGCGGGGAAAACATCGCACTCGTTTTCTCTTTCGCCACAGTCTGCTCCTCCAGACCGGTCAATTCAAATGTATGATTTCGTAAATAATCCATTGTAATATTCTTCATATTGTGCCCTCTATTCTTTTCTTTGACTAAATATGTCAATAGTACCTTCTTCTTAATTACACTAATTTTTTCTCTCCATTTTCCCTACCGGAAATCCCGACCAGACGATTTCCAGCCTGGTCTCCTGGCATTGTTATGCGGATGGCTACGCCGTGGATACATCTTACGAGGCAGGTGCAGATGCCGACGATATGATCGATGCCACATTATCACCAGGAAAGAAAGTTTTCGGCGCAGTTTATTATGAAGTTCCTAAAAAATCCAAGAAGATCACATTGGAGTTTGAGACAAACTTCTGGTCACAGGATAAGATCATATTTGTTGCCAAAAAATAAACAAGTATAATATCGGTCACAAATGCCAGCAAGCCTCACTTGTTGGCATTTGTTTTAATCCAAACAGACTGGATTATGGAGTTATTATCTTATACTCTCCTTTCTCGCTCCAACCGCAACCATATTCACCACATTGGACAAAAACGCCATCGCAAGCACCATAACAAATATCGCAACATCCTTTGCGTTTTTCAACGGCATCAATGTAATGATCGAAATCGCCAATATGGCATTAATGATCAGGATAACGATCATTCTCTTTTCGAATTTCTTGTAGTCACCCTCCAACTCCCCAAGCACTTTCGTCATATTCTCATCTGCCACTTCCTTGAGCTCATCCATTTCCATGCGCTTTCCGGCCAAAATTTCATTAATACTGATCCCATAAATATCGCTGAGCAAGATCAACGATTCCACCGGCGGCATATAATTCCCCGTTTCCCATCGGGATACGGTCTTATTGGTAACGCCAATCCGTTCGCCCAACTGCTCCTGTGTCATATTGTTTTCTTTTCTCAGTTCCTTCAAAAAAGAGCCAATCATTTTTGTATCCATATCAGATACCTCCTTTTCCGATTGATGTACTGAGCATAGCATAATGGCGGGAAAATTTCCTCCCCATAAACAGCGAATATTCTATCGTGTCGATCAATTCACCTACTTTAATCTCTGTATCAAGCTCCTCCATAATCTCACGTTTCAGCGCCTCCTGCGGAGTTTCTCCCTCTTCAATTTTACCGCCAGAAATCCTTTATTTACAGGCTTTCTCCAACTTTCGCACTCAAGTCGACGGTATCCCTTCTCTTAATTAAAATCTATAGAATGGGGTATTTATATTTAGCTATTCTTCAAATAATCTTCAAAACTGAGCTGATGAGGCTCCTTTATCGGATTTTCCGAATCATCATCTTCCATTAATGAAAACAACTTAATCAAATCTTCGGTATCACTCACCTTTATAGCCTTTTTAGTTTTTACCATAAACTCATTACCCGCATATCCACCCATTTCCATACTTGGTGGATAATAGCAACTTAGTCTTCGTTTATATTCGGATGCTGCATCAACTGTATGCATAGTCCCGCTTTTTACATCACATTCTACAACAAATGTTACATCTGATAGGGCCGCTACTATTGCATCTCTCTCAACAAAATATGACCTATTTGCTTTTCCTTCATCTACCGTTGCTTCATGTGCGATCTTATCACATCCTAATGCAAGTCCACTTACAACTACTCTATCTGAAAGTTCTAATATCTTTTTAACTAATCGTTCTTCTACCTTTTGACTCCATTCAGATGGATGCCTTGTTCCAACTACAGCAATATTAGGATTTGTTAGTGCTTTTGCATTTCCTTTAATATACAGGACAATCCTGCTTTTTTCAGCCATTTTCGATAGCTTTTCATTTTTCCGGCCGGCACATAAACCGATGCTTTTCTCGGAATTCCACGAAAAGCATTCTTCCCAATATTCTTTTTCTTGAGATACATACTCTGAATCTTTACCGTTTTTACTTTGCGGCAGCCGGCAAACGCGTTCTTGCCGATTCCCGTGACACGATAATGGATTCCTTTGTATTTTACATAATTTGGCACTGTTATTTTTTTGATCTTCTTTGAGTTGCTGCCCATGCAGATGACATCAAAGATGCCCTTTTTCGCATTGACGGCATTGACCCGGTAACGAAGTCCTTTTGCCTTAAATAAAGAACCTTTTAACAGATACGAATACGTTATCTTTGTACCATGTTCTGTGTCCTCATTCTCATTGGAACCTTCATAATAAAGATTCTCCTGTTCCGAATTACCGGCACTGCTGCTATTGTCATTGGAACTATTCTTTTCATCTTCCAGCGAATATTTTACGATGCGGGAACGTTCTCCACACCGACGGCAGTGAATGGACTTTTCGCCCTGCGTCGCCTCAGTCGCAGGGGTATCGATTCTGAAATCGGATTCCCAATCATGTCCCAATGACTGCAAATAAGTTTCTGTGAGCAAAATACATTCTTTGCCATCCTCATCTGCATACACCTTGTCACAGTCCCGGCAAATATAATATTCGATATTTCCCGGCTGAGTACATGTCGGTGCCTTTGCTTCAAATTTCTGCATATCGTGTTCATGTTCTGCATCCGTTTCCGGACGAACTGTCGCTCCGGATATTTTTTCAATGTTGTAATAATCCCTCGCATTTTTCGGAGTTAGTATCGTGAAATCTTCGGTTCCAGCTCCTTTCCAAGCGTCCTCTGCTGCCTCTGGTGCTATCTTTGCCTTAAATTTCATTCCTTCCAGGGCGGTACAGCCGGCAAATGCTTTGTTTCCAATATTGGTAATTGTTTTTGGCAATGTCACATAGGTAAGTTCTGTCTGATCAGCAAATGCATTGGCGTCAATAACCGTAACTGTATAAGCCATATCTCCCATCGCAACCTCTGCCGGAATGTTCACTTTACCGGAAATCTTCTCCCCCGGTTTCGCACAAACATGTATCGTCACATTGCCGGAAAGGTCTTCTTCCTTTGTATAACGCACTCCATCTATTTCGATATAAAGAATGTCTCCGCACCTTTCGCACGTTCCTCCGGCATACTGATGTCCCATCGCCGGAATGACTGTCTGTTTCTCCAGCACCTCACCACACTTCGAGCAATGACTTCCCTCTGTCACACCGTCTCTGGTACAAGTAGCTGCAACTGCTTCATCAATGACCACCTCGTGAATATGCGATACTTCTCCTGTTTTCTGAATCGTAAAATCTTTTCGAATCGTACCATGGAAAAGCCCCTTACCGGAAATTACCGCTGTCGCCGTTCCGGCATTGACATTCTTTTCATAGGAAATCGTATAATCAATACCCTGCTCCAGCACCGTGTCTTTTCGGTAAGATACTGTCACTTCCGGCTTACAGGCATTTCCATCATAGATAAAGGCGTCTTTTGACAAGCTGACATCCATATCCGAAATGTCCTGACTTCCTTCGTCACCGACACGCAGCATAAAGGTCTGCTTAATGCGTGGATTGTACTTCGGATATACACTCAATTTCGTGATTCCTTCCGCCAAAATCTCAAAATGGTCGTATGGTGTATTATTGCTCGCCTTTTCCGGTGCTGCTGCCACTTCTTCATTTGTGGATTCCATTACCATATCCTTATAATCCGGGTCTCCATCACTCACCTGAATCCAACAGTATAACAGGGATCCTACCGGGTTGCTCGTCGGAAAAACCGTCGAATAACTGGAGATAGAACTTGTGCTGTTTCGCCAATACAATTTCATATTTGTCGGCGGAGTAATATGTATCGTATCGCCGCACACGGAACATTTTCCGGTGCTTTTTCCCTCGGAATCTGCCTCTCCATAAACATAATCATGTGCTTTTTTCGCCACGACTTCTTCTATCGTATTCTGGCAAGTGGCACAATAATATTGTTTTTTTCCTTCTTTCGTACATGTAGATTCCGTATACAATGTCATTTTTCTCGGATGATTACATTTTACTGTGATTTCTTTTTGCGCTACGATCGTGTCCCCGGATTTTGCCGTAATGGTAACCGTTCCATTGGTAATTCCTGTCACCCGACCATCCTGTGTCACCGTCGCCACCGCCGGGTCCGATGAAGTATAGGTAACATCTTCCATTGACCACACATTACGAATTGCATTGTTTCTTCGAAGTTTCACACGCGGCGTCACCGTCGTCGTTCCATTTGTAAAAATCCGGTCATCCCCGTCCAGATACGTTTCCTGTATATAGTCATTTGATACTTCGATCTTCTGCATCACATCTTCCGGTGCTTCCATCATTGTCTCATCCAAATCCGATTTTTCGGAAAACTCTCCTGCCATTGTTGCCGGATACGGAGCAGCCTCTGAATAAAAACCGCCAAAACCAACATAGGTATACTTCGGGTTGATCATACTTGTATAATGACCGGTTTCCTCACTGAAATCCTGTTTTACCCAATATTGTTTTTCACTATACCAAAGCAGAATTCCTTCAATCATATCCTGGATATGATAGTAAGCAAGATCTTCGGAAGAAGAACTTATCCCATTACTGCCAATGGAAAAAGTACCCTTTTCATTCAAACGATCATGTCCGGAATCCATAAACCGGAATGCAATTCCCGCTTCTGCCGCACGGATACGTGCAATATACTCCAGATCACTCGACCATTTCAAGGGAACATAATCCGATGGCTGAAGATATCTGCCGGAATTTCTCGGATCTCGTATATTTCCTGCTTCACATGCTTCTTTTCGAATTTCATTGATCTTAGCAAGTGCTTCCTTCGCCTGTGCAAAATAGGATCCATATACACCAACCAGTGTACATCCTTCCGATGCCTCTGTCACATTTGTTTCCAATACTGTCTGTGTTTTCGCTCCTGCCACATTCGCCGGTACAATAAGCGAAAATGCCAGCAATCCGGCAAGAATCCTCTTCTTAATTGTTTTCTTTTTCATTTTCATCACTCCATTCATAGGTACTAGTTCTGTTCCTTGTCTCCCAGCACCTGCATGATGTCTTCTAAAAACTCTGTCTGGTCACGCCATCTTTGAATGTCTCTGGCAACCACAAAGGCAATCCCAAAAACTATTGCGAGAATGGCAAATAGAATTACTCCCACTGCACATACCACACAAAAAATCAAAACCTTGAAAAGTGCGGCGCGGTAAATGCCAATCAAAAAACCGGCAACGCCCCCCACGGCACACCATACATATTTTGAATTTTTATACGATTTAATCTTATTTAAAGTATCTTGATTCATAGGCACTTCCTTTATTCCCACGTCTTCCACACATCCGGCTGATATCCCAGTGTCGCCTGTCGGCCATTGCCAACGATCGGAATTTTTAAAATCTGCGGATTTTCAAGTATCTTATCCAATTTATCCTCTTCCGCAATATACGTCACCAATGCAAGCGCATCCCGGTCGTTACATTCTTTGTTTATCATACCTTCCAATCCGCCATTGACGGCTGCCACCGATCGGAATTCGCCTTTGCTTAGTGTCTTTTCCCGCAGATCAATGTATTGAAACCGGATTCCCCGTTCCTTGAAAAAACGCTGTGCTTTTTTTGTGTCGTTGTCTTTTTTACTGCCAAAGATTTGGATGTTCATACCTACCTCCTATATCGGATTATGTCACGATAACAATAACTGTCTTCGTTATTCCATAACACTTTACTTTTATTTTTGTCTGCCCCTTCTTCATGCCTTTTAGCATTCCCTTTTTGGTAACTGCTGCAATCTTTTTATTCGCGGAAGCAAACACAACTTTCGTCGATGGGCAGACTTTAACAATAATACGAGCCTTTTTTCCTTTTTTGACCTTTATCATCTTTTTCGCCACTTGAAATGTTGGTTTCTTTACAACAATCCTGCACGTGCTCTGATAACCATCTGCACTCGCAGTAATCAAAGCAGTTCCTGCTTTTTTTGCTGTTACCCGGCCATTTTCATCTACAGCTGCCACTTTTTCATTGTCAGATGTATATTTCACTACACTTTCTGTATCAGCACTAAGCTGTATGATTTTTTTCCCTTTTGTATACAATGTGACAGATGTCTTGTTCAATGTAAATGCCCGCGGTTCACTAGTTGGCGGCAATGGTGTTACCGTTGGTAGCGTTGGAAGTATTACAGGTGTGGCATCGGGTGTTGAGCTTGGTACTTCTGTCGCAGCCGGAGTTGGAACCGTCGGCGTCGGCACCTGCGTTGGTGTTGTTGTCGGCGCTACGGTTGGCGTCGGCGTCGGCACCTGCGTCGGCGCTGTTGTTGGCGCTACGGTTGGGGTTACTGTCGGAATCGGCTGTTCTTCACCCACCAAAAGCACTCGCGATATACTCTTGCCGGTTTTCGAATGGGTCAGCGTCAATGTCAGTTCACCCTTACAGTTCTCCCAGTCGTATATACATATAATCACCTGATTATATTGGCTTTGCCCCTCGTTAATACACTCCTCATCCCAACTGCAGAAAGCCGCTTCCTCTAAATCAACCGCTTCCCCGTTTTCCTTCGTCAATGCCAAATCGTAATCATAAAAAAGTTCCTCAAACGTTGGCTTATAAACCGTACCATCTGCCTTTTTAAATTCAACCGGATAATAATATTCTTTTCCCTGCTGACTGATCACAGATTTTTTATCTGCATCTCCAATCCAATAAAAGTCATCTGCGTCCTCATTTTCCAGTTTTCCAATAATCCAGGAATATATTTCTTCGGTTTTCTTTTTATTTAATTGAAAATTTGTATACTGCGTGCCCTCAATTGTAAAATTCCCACTCGAAGAGGCCTTTGCCTGTATGTAACAATGATTCTCCACAAATCTCGCCATATATTCTGAGCCATTTACGTTTAATTTTGTTAGACCATAGACTTCTCCTTTTATCTCAAGTGTAGTATCATTTCCAACCAAAACGGAGCCACATGTTTGATCCTCGCCGGCTACCGTTACACCGGTAAAATTGTTTGCAACACTCGGATTCGTTGTCATTTGTCTGAGATCAAGCACCGCATTTTTCTCGCAAAAGACGTTATTTACGTTAAAATCCGCCTCCTTAGGAAGCGTGATCCGCGACTTTTCTGCCATCGTGAGATTATTGATACCGTAAAATGACAAGGTATCAATATGAGCCCCCGCTTTCACATTAACATTCAACTCACCTATCAGATCCGTCTTGTCAAAATCCGTTACATTACTATCTTTTCCCAGTGTAACATTTACATTTCCTGTCAATGTATGACCATCGGCACCCGCTGCATGAATCTCCGTGTCTACCAATTTGGAATCCAGTTCTATATCCACTTTGTCTTGTTCGGAATCGCGATAATAATCTCCTGCATAAATTGCAGCTATCTTAGTCTGGGATATGGGATTGACCACTTTAATCGTTGTGTGGCTTCCCATCTTTCCTTCCTCTCCCTGGTACGCGCCACCGCTGATCAATGGCCTCACATCGTCCTGCAATGTACTGGTTCCTACTCTCGTATCTACCGCATCCAACACCAGCGTATGTCCCGCCGCATAAATTGTTGTCCCACGTGCATTTCCTGCCTGCGGCACCATATGCAGCCACATATCACGAAACGTAACGTCCGCTCCCAGCTGAATCATACTGCGTATTTTCAAACCTGCTGACGTATCTGAACCAACAATCGTGATATCTTTATCAATAAATAATGGTTTCGGAGATTCGTCTTCGTACGTCTCGTATTTGGTGTAGGAGACTTCACCCATAAGTACAAGTGTCTGTCCCGTCTGAATCTGCTTCAAGGCCGTACGTATATTTTGATACGGTCTTTGGGCGGTTCCGTCACCTTCCGTAAGACTGCCTTCTCCATTTTCCACATAAACCTTAACTTCATCTGCTGCATCCGCCGCCTTAATGCCCATTGGAGCAGCTTGGTTCATAATTAACATTAAAATCAAAAATAATACACTTAATTTTTTTCTCATATCACATTTCCTTTTCTAGAGTTATAAATTTACTTTGCTTCAATGTATCAATCAACAGCACATCCGCAGGCAGCCAATCAACAGAATCCAATTCTTCTCTTGTCAGCCATCTTGCCGCCTCATGCTCTTTCAACACCAAGTTCCCTGACTCAATTTCTGCCAAAAAACAATCCATCGACAAATGGAACGTAGGATAATCATATTCTATCGTATCAATAAGACTTCCCACCTTGATTTTGGTATCAAGTTCTTCCTGTATTTCTCGTTTGAGTGCCTCTTGCGGCGTTTCTCCCGGCTCAATTTTTCCACCGGGGAATTCCCAGCCTCCTTTAAATTCTCCATATCCTCTCTGAGTCGCAAAAATGATTGGTTGTCCCTGTTTATTTTCAGCCTTGATAACGGCCGCTACTACTCTTATTATTTTCATCTAATTCACCTTACCTTTCCGAAAAATGAGTTAGTATTGAACTACTGCCATTAACTTCTACTCATTTATAATATATTCATATAAATCTTCACGAACCGGAACATCGAGAAGCCACTCAATCTCTACTGCCGTTTTACTTGTATTTGGCATAACAAATTCCTTGACATTCCCGCTGGCATGCATATACCCCAGATAATAAAATTCCTTGGAAATCTTATCATCCTTATTTTTACGAACAAACAAATGAACCTGTATCCCTCTTTCCTCAGCATGAAGAAAATTCTGAACATCTTCCGACTGAATACTTCTACCTGATTTTGATATTGCAATCAAACGGTTGCTGCTGATAAAATGATCCTCGTATTTTGTAGTATCGCTGATATCCTCCGATTTATCGTAATTGATAAATACCGGAAATGTCTTTGTCTTTTTGTCAAACTTATATCCACCAATATTTAACGGAACTTCATTCGTTTCCCAGTTCAGCAATCGACATACATCCTCATATGTATATTTCTGATATAGGACAAAATCTGTTTCTCGATATGTATGGGAAAAGTCACGTTCATATCGGCTAATCCCAAAATCAATCAGCTCCTTCAAAATACCATAAAACTCTTTGTTCGCAAGCATTACTTCAAAAGACTTCGACACATGATAATCTGTCCCTTTTTGATCGTCCTTTTCAAGCAAAATACAATCAGAGTATGTCTTTTTACTTGCACCGGCAGGAAATTGATTTGTCATAATATTTACAATATTATCTTTCTGTTCCTGGCTTATCTGCAAGCCATAATTCTTATGCAATTCTTTCTGTAGTCCAGAAAACAGCGAAAATTCATGTGCATATCCAAGCATTCGATCCAAAAGTTTTAATTCCTGAATTCTCTTTCCATTGGCAAGTTTTTTTGATACAAATTCAATAACCTTTTCCTCTTCCGGCGATAATCTCTCAGTATAGTCCTTCTCATATTTTTCCAAAAATTTATAGTAGCTTCCCAGGCTATTATTATCAAAAATCCGAAGAACATCCATTTCCCCATAATCGTCAAAATCCTTTAATTTCGGAATTCTTCCCAGCTTATTTTTAAGATTTGTGTAATTCTCCTTAATCAATTTTATATCACTAAAGTTCGCTCCATCCACTGCTGCAAAAATACGCTTTCTGCTAATCTCATCAAAGTGAATCGTACTTGCTCCCGGAATCACTCTTCCGCCTTCCAATAAGTATCTGCGAATATTGTCTTTGTTGTAGCTACGATCACCGGATAATGCGATTGGAATCATAAAGTTATTCTTATAATTTCCAATGAAATCGAGAATCACAACATATTCCTTCTGTGGTGCCTTTCTAAGGCCACGCCCTAATTGTTGAATAAAAACAATTGGAGACTGTGTCGGCCGAAGCATAATCACCTGATTCACCTCTACAATATCCGTGCCTTCAGAGAAGATATCAACTGTTATGATATAGTCCAAATAATCCTCATTTCCCGATTGTACATCCATTGTTAAGCGATCAATCGCTTCCAACCTTGTTTTCTCTGGATCAGCGCCACTTAATGCAATCGTTTTCCATCCGCACTCATTAAATTTTACAGATAATTCTCTTGCCTCTTCTATTCTGCTGCAAAAAATCAACCCCTTCACACGATCCCCGGAATATCCATAATATTCAGACTGTTTCATTACATACTTCACACGCTCATCACTTGTTAAATATCGAAAATGCTCCAGCTGTTCTTCCTTTGATTTTCCCTGATCGGAAACCATTGCCAAATCCGTAATACCAAAATAATGAAAGGGGCACAACAAATCTTCATCCATCGCCTGTTGCAACCGGATCTCATATGCAATATTATAATCGAATACTTCGTATATATTTCGTCCTTCTATATTGTCATCCCTTTTATCAGGAGTTGCTGTCATTCCAAGAGTAAATTTCGGCGTAAAATAATCCATGACTTTTTTATAACTGCCAGCACTTGTATGGTGTGCTTCGTCATAAATACATGCATCAAAATAATTCCTCGAAAATTTATCTAAATGCTCCTGCCTGCTCAATGTCTGTACCGTTGCAAACACAAAATCAGCATTATAATCGTGCTCTGTTCCCGACACCAATCCCGTTCGAATATTATTTCCAAACACCGTTTCAAAAGAGGTCTTTGCCTGCTTTGCAATCTGATTCCTATGTACCAAAAACAGGACACGTTGGAATCCCAATTCACGCATAGCAAAAGCAGAGGCATATGTCTTTCCAGTACCTGTTGCTGAGATTAACAATGCCTTGTCCACACTTTTATTTCTAAGCTCCAGTAAATTATAAATAAATGCTCTTTGCATCGAATTCGGTTGTAAGGTATATGACTCAATAGAAGGAATTTCCTGATTTTTTGCAATTTTCTTTTGCTCTGCAACCATTTTATCAAACAGTTGCTTTTCTTTATATTTTCTTCGATAATCCTGAATAAATTCATCATAAGTTTTCGTAAATTCCACTGAATTCCACAACTTATCAAACTCATCCAAAATAGAAACCAGCATTTCACCTTTGTCCGTAGACACAAGCTTTGTATTCCACTCCATATTGCGCGTCAACGCATCCTGCGTCAGATTAGAGCTACCAATAATAAAACGATATTCTTCCTTATTCTGAAAAATATATCCCTTCGTATGAAATCCATTTCCTGCCCGTTCCGTCTGATACATGCGCAATTCCACGTTGGAAAGCCCCGCCAATGTATCCAACGCCACCGGATCACTAAACGTAAGATAATCCGTTGTCAAAATTCGCCCCGGAATTCCTCTCCTCTCCAGCTCCTTCAAAGTCTGCAACAAAGGCGTAATGCCTCCTCTGGTAATAAAAGCAACACTGATCGTAAAACTATCGCATTTGCACAGCTCGTCCTCAATGGCAGAAAATACCTTCTGCCCATCCTTATTATTATTGTATATAAATTGTGGCCGATAGGCCAAATTGGAATTTGTGTTACTGTTAATAAAGGCTGTGTTAAAGCCAGATTGGAATTGTATTATCTTATCGTTGGTCATTGTGATTCCTTTCGTGGGAAATTCAGAAAGTTTTTGTTTTATTATAAATCAAGGGATACCCATTTACAAGGTCAAAGTCTTGCTTGCCGTTCCCTACCCACCATAATTAGAGCCTCACTTGTTGGCATTTGCTTTAATCCAAACAGACTGGATTATGGAGTTATTATCTCCAGTTCATTATAAAAATATTAAATTTTTGTCTTGACAACTGAGCCATTATAATAGTCTGCATTGTTGCGTTCTTGCCTTAATCCAACTTTACCTTATCCAACTCCCAATACCATGAATTGTTAATTTTCTTCGCCCGAATACCAAGCACCATTTTTGCATTTTCCAATGTCCTTTTTGAAATGCCCTGTTCATCAGCCATTTCAAAAATCTCATTACTCTGTACTGCATTAGATGTTTCCGCCAGTTCACGCAGCATTTGCTTTGCCTGCTCCAACTTGTTCGCCTTTGGTGCAATTCCTCCAAGCACTTCATTTCCTGCAAATATGGGTATATTCTGGAATCAATTTTCTGTCCATTGCTTAGCTCCCTAAAATCAATTTCATAAATATCAGGAACATAATTATCACGATTGACCAGCATTAACTCCCATCCATACTTGTCACTTGCAGTGTTATGTTCTTCTTGCTTTATTATCCCAAAACTTTTTAACTTACTTGAATAATGAATGACACCATTCACTACCAAGAAATACCCAACGCAAGCGACCAAGAGCAGAAACATCAACAGAGCCATCTTTTTTAGATGGCCTCTCTTTTTACGTTTCATCTATTTTATCTCCGTTTTATGATATATATAATAAATAATCGGCAATAGCACCACGCATAAAATAGGATATATTACCATCATAATCGGAATCGAACCAACAACCTTCCCACCTATTTGATACAAATTGAAAAGCTTTATAATCTCATTAATCTGCAATAATTGGTCTGGGAATAATCCAAGTACACCTTCTAAGAAGTGGAAATTCGACAAGAATAATGGTAAAAACAAAATAACAAATGGAATAGTAACCGCCACTACTGCTGTATGTGTTTTCGCAGATATAAGCATAGACAGTAACATACAAAACAATGTTCCAATATAACCGGCTGAAATGGTAAGTACATACAGTTGCACATAAGTAATATTGTAAAAGGACTTCCAATACCAAAATCCAGTTTGTATCATTACATTTCCACCACCAAATCCGAGAACCCCTAATACAATGATGGAATATAAAGCAATAAACAGCCAATAAATAGCCGTTACCACAATAAGCCCTGCTGTAAGTTTGGCTTTCGTTCCTTTATCCCTTCCATACTTTGTCGAGAAAAATATGGAATCTGCCTTCCAGCTAAATTCATTTGAGAAAATACCAGATACCAAAAATGCAGATACAAGCATGACTAACATTACAATAGTTTGAGCATAGTGTAGTACTGACCTCCATCCATCATAATCCTCATAATATAATGGAGCTTTTAGCTGCCCATATCTTTCAAGCAAAAAGGCTTTCTCATTTTCATCAAATAACCCTTCTGCATCTTCAGAACCTAGCCATTTTTCTAAACTTTTTACCCTATTCTCATATAGCTTACCAACTTCATCTTTTGATACAGAATCAATACGGTAATAGTTGAAATCTCGGAACTTACAAAATCCGATATTAATCATATCTTTGATTTCTGAAATGCCCTGCACTTTGGAATCATGCAGCATATTGGCTGTGTAATCTCCTTGACGAATTGGGTATTCTTCATTTATCTTTCTATATTCATCCAAAACTTTCTGCAAGGCTTCTTCGTCCAAAGTGCCTTCCCATTTCTGCTTTTCTGTTCGTAGATCTCTAGCTGCTGCTATTCCTGTATGCGATACCCCTTGTTCATCAATGTAAGTGATATTTGTAATTGCAAAATAGCAGGATATAATAAGTGAAAGTAGCAGCACAATCATAGATATCCTGCAGATGGTTTTAGAAAAAATCTTCTTGATTTCATAACGTATCATTCTGTCTCACCACCCTTTTCTCCAAAGTAATACAGAAACACATCTTCTAGTGTTGGCTCTACCACGCAGGCTTCAGGAATTGGCGGTCTATCAGCAATAATACGCAGTTCCACCATTCCTCTCTCCGACTTCATATTTGACACTTTGAACTGTTTCATCATTTTTGTTGCGTCTGCCTGTGATACTTCACACGCATACACATTTTCCTGCATAGAAGCAATCATATCATCCAGATTTCCCTGTTGTACAATCTGTCCTTCTTTCATCAGCCAGATCTCGTTTGCTATATACTCTATGTCTGAAACAATATGCGTTGACAAAATAACAATTCGCTCCTCTGACAGTTCACTAATCAGATTACGAAAACGAACTCTTTCCGATGGGTCAAGTCCGGCTGTAGGCTCATCCAAAATAAGAATCTTTGGATTATTTAACATAGCCTGGGCGATTCCAGTTCTACGCTTCATACCTCCTGATAGCTTCTTCATCTTCTTATTGGCAGCCTTTGTAAGTCCCACCTGCTCTAATAATTCTTTTACTCGTTTTCCTGCTACCATAGGACGGATTCCCTTTAAGCTGGCAATATACATCAGATAATCCTTTACCGTAAAATTTGGATAAAATCCAAATTCCTGTGGTAAGTATCCAAGCAAATTTCTATATTCTCCATCCATTTGGAAAATGTCTTTTCCATCACATAAAATCTGTCCACTTGTTGGCGGCAATAAGGTACAAATCATTCTCATAAAAGTTGTCTTACCTGCACCATTCACTCCCAACAATCCATATACGCCATTGGTTATTGTTAAATTCAGATCATCTACAGCGCAAAACTCACCAAACTTTCTTGTAACATTAACCATTTGTAATTCCATATAAATTCACCTCCAAAAAACGATTACACTCATGAATCGTCTTATAGACTGCACCAATCAAAAAACATATTGCAAATACGAACAGGATAATCCATATAGGCATAGCAATACGTTCATAAATAGCATTATTCATTGCAACGCCCCACCATATCACGCCCCATATAAAGCATCCTAATATAGATGTTGCCTCATTCAGAAAGCTACAGTTCAACATTACAAAACAAATTCCCGCTGTAATAACCATAGGGAACAAGAACTGAACCAGTAAATCCATAAACTGCATTTTCATGCCGATACATACCACTGTTAAAAATACTGTTAGCATGAATACATCAACTATTCCTATTAGAAATATTCTTGCCGAATAAATCTGTCTAAGAGAGAACAAACATGTCACCTCTATTTGACGGGAATTACTCTCCTTATTTCTCCAAAATTCCGGAATAATCATCACTACAAAAAATACAGAAGCAACTCCCAATGTTCTCATAAGATAAATCGAATCCTTCAAAAATGGCATAATCAAAAATACCAAGGCAAGCAACATTGCCTGTAATATCCACCATCTCTTTCGAATCAAGCGAAACTGCGAAAAAAAGAATTCTGTATAACTCATCATATTTTCAGACTGTACTTCCATCATGACATTCTTTGATTTCTGTATAGTTTCCAAAATTTTTTCTTCTCTTGGAGTAACACTATTTTCTCTTTTATATGTTTCCATCATCTTCTCAAGTTTCATGAGACTCCTCCTCTCCCAATAATCTTTTTAATTCTTCTTTTGCTCTCTTATGCCTATACTTTACTAGCGGTAATCCAATCTGCATTATGTCAGCAATTTCTCTTAGCTTTAGCTCTTGAAAATAGATCATTATAATAATTTCTCTTAATTCCGACTGCATCTGTTCAAGTGCATGTTCCACATACATTTGATTTTCCTTTTTGGGGATATCGCCATCAGAAACTAACTCTCTTTCCAATACTTCCGTTTCTATGCTCTCTGCCTTCCATTTCTTTGCACTATTCTTACAGAGATTACCAGCTATCACATAAAGGTAATTCTTTGCTTTTCCCATATGCTGATAAGATTGTATGTTATTTATAAAGCGAAGAAAGGTTTCCTGTGTTAGATCTTCCGCTTCTGTCTGATTCAAACAGTGATATCTACAATAAGACAAAATATCCGCATAATATTTCCGTACAAATTTATCAAAGGCTTGATCATTGCCCTGTTTCATTTGCAGGATTAAAATAAAATCATTCAAGTTACACTCCTTCCTCATTTTGTAATGAATAAACGTTTATCTCACTCTAATATGTGTAACAACTGACTACCTCAAAAAGATAGTTTTATTTTCATTTTTTATAACTTAACAAATCTTGTCAAATAAAAAACACGCCCGGAAGTGGTATCATGCCACCCCGGACGCTCGTTTCTTACTCTCCAAAACTTTTCTGTCTCCACCAACCACTTAAGCTTGATGCAGTTATCATCTGAAATTCTTAAAATGCTTAATCTCTGGTCACATTATATTTCGTATTCAGATATATCACTCTCAACAGAAAAATCGATATTATTTGCCACTCCACAAATAGAGCCAAAGTAGAGCCATTTTGTAAAACAAATACCGGAAACCCGCATAAATACAGGTTTTCGGCATTTTAGTCTGTCATTCAAACTCTTCCCAAAGGAAGTATCATCAAATCGAAAATGCTGATTTGATGTGACATTCCACCACATCTATTTCATCAAATGTTACTCTTTTCATATCGTTTTCAAAAACTTTAGTAGCAAATTAGTTGCAATACTTCCCTATTGCTCCTATGAAATCCATGGCAGATATAATCTACTTTTACTACTAAAAACGAATAATCAAATGTGGCTTGCGGGTGCTTAACTGTGCCTGCTGCCACACCCACTATGAAAGGAGCTTTTTTATGAGCAATCAACATAAACATCCAACTATAAGTTTTAGAATAAGCGATGCTGAACGCAAGCAAATTGAAGCCCGTATTCTTGCCAGCGGTATGATGAAGAAAGATTACTTTGTCCGTTCCTGCATCTATAACCGCATCTGCGTTGTCGGCAAGAAAGAAACTATATATCCTCTTGTGCAGACTGTTAATGCTCTGTATCTGCAACTGCTTGACATGCAGAAAGCATTTACCTTAACTGATGCCACGTCTGATACACTTCCTGCTTCGGATGAAATCAGGGAATTGCAAACAGAATACACCAATACGCTTACAGCTATTATTGACCTCTTGGATGTTGCCAAATATCTGTGGGAAGGAGACCGCTATGAACAACAATCTTAATTTTCAATTTGGTATGTATGAGCCTGCCACAGACTCAGTCATTATCAATATCGGTGAGAACTCTGTTCTTATTATCCGTTGTAAGGAATGTAATTCCTCCGTCACCTTTGATGACCCAAATGATATTGTTTATCTTTACCGACTTGCAGAGGAAGCACCTCTTCTATATGCCAAATTAGCATTAAAGGAAAGCGGATTGCAGGATTATGTGGATGCTATGAATGAATTTAATTAGTTGTTCCCCAAGTTGAGGATGCATTCTATTTAAGTTAGTCTCACCGCTCTCAAGAATATTTTGAGACTGGTGAGACTATTACATTTACAATCGCTTTCTTCCATTCTGTTAAATACTCCGTTCACAGAGAAAACATCTTCTACATTTTTCCCTCTGGTGAAATAACTGGTGGAACTCTACCAGTTAATACCTAAGTAAACGGAATTAAAACAACCGTTGATTATCATGTAGTTCCCTCATGTTGATTCAGACATTTATTCAGACATCAATTCGAACATTGGTACTTCTTAATTTCAATTTCCCCATGTGTCATTTTCTCTAGCACAAAGCGTTAATTGCCGGCAAGCACCTTTGTCTACCTAACAAGACATTATGTCACGCTCATTAGATTTTCCCTGATACTTCTTCACAATTTTTCATTCCCTTCATAAGGTCCTTGTACAAATCTGAATATTTTGATGTTTTTGAATCAAAGCATATTTTACCTAAAAAACCATACTTTTTTCCGACATTGGCAAGTTTCTCATTATATTTTGATAAAAGCTGACTAAGCATTGCTTCTTTAAGTTTCATCTCCTCCATTCTAATATACAACAAGTAGGGTTCATTAACATAATAATTATCAAACTTTCTTCCCAACCACCTTACATTATGGCCTAATTTAAGAAGTTCGTAATCTTGTTTCTTTTCATAAACATCCATTTCAAACCCTGATTTACTATCCATTGATAATTTCAAAAAATTTGTATCATATTTATGTAGTTTTCTAAATAACTTTTTAAAATAGCTTTTAGAATATCCTATATCTCGTAACTTAAATGAAATTACATTTTCTGTGTCTACTTTTCCAGTAACAATCTTCCCATCACATTTTCTCAAAACATAATATATCTTCTTCCCTATATGTACTTGAATATTATTTCTAAAGCGTATAAATTTAATTCCTATAAGCTTCTTATCTTTATCAAATATTCTAACCAGTTCAACATAAGACTTACCATAATGTAGCAGATCTGCCAAATTATCTGCCAGAAGTTTATCTAAGTCATATTCCAAAAACATACCATTATCATATTCGAGTAAATTCAGTAGACAATTATCCGGAACATCTATTTTGTAAAATTGTCGATAATCATTCTTCTTTCGAAGTATAATAGAAAAATGCATACAAAAGTCTTGCAAGAGCATGTCTCCATATAAGCTTATTCTTCTTTTACTTTTAAAAAAAGGATAGGGCAAATAATCGGAAGTCTGACGAGAGCTAATTATCATAAGTTCATCATCCATAATATTTTTCCTCCCATCTATCACGACTATGATATCTATTTTCTTCATCTACAAACTGATTTAAAATAACTATGGCATATATTTCATAGGCTTCGCATCGCAATAAATTATGATAATTTTTATTATTTAAAACTATTTTCAATATTTTGCTTTTCCCATCATATACCTCATAAAACCTATTTCTTTTCCAAATTATATTACCACTATTCTTTAAAGCACTTTCTATTCGTTGTTTCCAACCAGTATGCAACACATCTCTATTATAAATCGCTGGCATTCTATACCGAACAGAACTTAATATTTCACAAAATCTTTTCGCCATATCGTCCTTAACAAGAATTCTTTTAGCATCCTCTAGTATTAATTCTTTCCAGCGTTCATCACATGATATCTCGCCCCATAAATATGCGTAACCTGAAATCATACAATATTCAATAATAGGATTGCTATATACCGCCACCACAGCACTTTGTCGGAATGTTTCTTTTATTCCAATTAACTCTTTCCTGCTATACTCCTGATATAGTAATAATATTCCCAATAAGTTTTTATAATTTGATGCAAATGTATCGATTTCATTATCAACTATTGCCTCTATTAATATGTCGCAAAGATATGTTGCACATGCACCCAATATATCCGGATACTTCTCATATATATCCCAATGATTAAGCACAAAATTACTAGTACATTTACACCACTCTGATGACATTGCTTTATAAATCGAATCAAAATTCTTCGCAACATCAATTTCGGGTTTATCATTCCAAGCAATTGATCGTTCTTTGTGATACCCCAATAGCCAATCCAATTTGTCGGCAATCAAAACATCAAGCATATTGACTTTTGATTTTACTTCGCTATATTTTGCAAAAACAACCATTGCCCCTGCATCTCGGTTTTGGTTAAGTAACTCTTTTGCCAGTTCAGGAATGTACTTATTTACTGAATCATTCACTTTTATGTATATTTGTAATAGTTCATCATAATAATGCTTTGCTACAACTTGATTAATATACCATTCTGGAGTTATTCTATGCTTTTCCAACCTGATTTCTGCTTTTACACCATCGTATATTTTATTTACATCAAAATAATTGTAAAATCTATTTGGATTTTTCCAAGACTTTCTTTCAAACAATTTAACATCACAAAAGCAGCTCTCTTCACTCCATTTTTCAATATATTTTCTTCCCCCTACTAACACTCCTAAATAACTTACAACTATGTGCTCTGCCAAAGCCATTTCTTCTTCCAATGAGAACTTCTCTTTGCCTATTGTGTTTTGTAACTTCTTTTGAATTTTATACAAATAATCAACATAATAAACTACATTCCCAGATTCTACAGCACGTTCAGACAAATTTTCCAATGTTCCTAACCATCTGATTAAGCCTGCAAAAGACTTTTGGTTTATAAGATATTGTAATCCATTATCATTTATCTGTTCTATATCTTCTTCTAACCACAAATAATTTTTCTCAGTATTATATCCTAATAATGTGCCCGTCTTTAGCGCCATTTCTATTTCTGTGTCAGACGCACTATACCATTTTTTATATACCACCTTATCATCATACCAATATGAGTCGTAAGAAATTTTACTCTTTTCTTGCCAATATGTATATATCAAGGCTACATTATGTTTCATAAAACTTTCTACTGAAGCACTTATCTTTTCCTCTTTTTCCAAATTATAATTGTTTATTTCGGCTAAAATTCCAACACATTTTTTTACCTGTTTTTTATAATGATTTTGGAAATTATTATCATGTGTAAACATCTTTCCCTTGTTAAGATGGAGTAAATTTCTGTATATTTCTTTATATACCGCATTCGTAACGTAATACATGTCTGAAAATTGATATGTTCTACGACTCATAAAAGCAAAGGAAACAATAATCTTAAGAGCCTTTACTCCTAACACTATAAGCATTATTATCCCTATATCTATTTGAATTATCTGCAAAAATAGTACTACTACTGAAAAATCAAATAATTGGTAATTGCTTTTATACATTTATTGGACACAATGTCATTTTCAAACAATCGTGATATTGATTGCGGTGCATTCGCATATTTTTCTGCATACATTGACATTATATTCGCACAATACAAACCCAAAAATACACCTGCCACTCCAACAATTGCAGACAAAACATCTATAAGGAGACTCCTATCCTCTACAACTAACGCATTTGTTTTTATTATCCATTTTTGTAAGCCATAGGAAAATATACCATCGCACTTTTCGGAAACTAATATTTGTTCCAAAAACAAAATCAGTGCAATAATGCAAATATTTTTTATAAAGGCCTTTTTAACTTCTTTCACTACGTTTTTTTCAAATAACAAATCATCTTTTTTAGATTCCAGTTCATCTCTTCTTTTATGAAAGAACGCCTTTATTTTAAATAGCACCGCATTTTTTATTTTTCTACCTTTCCAATACAACTTCTCCATTTTGTATTTTCTCCTCGCTGTAAATGCATTTTCTTAACTGTTCATGGACAACTATCATTTTTTTACATATTACTCTTTATCCGTAATTTCCCAGTGTCCACTGAACCCACGCCCAACATAACATATATTATCCATTTCTTTTATATGACGCTTGATTGTTTTAGAGCTTACGCCCAATGCAATTGCCATTTTCTCTGTACTAATTTTATTGTCTTTACAAATCAAGTCCAGAATCTGCATATCCAGTTTGTCTTGAGGGACATCTTGAGGGACATCTTGAGGGACATCTTGAGGGACATTGTAGTTCAAATTCGGCATCACAACAGTAAACTGATATCTATCTGAACGAAATGTTGGTCTTTTACCCTCACTATAATTAATTTGAAATTCATATCCACTAATAATCTTTCCAAATCCACTACCTTTA
>ERZ780208.291-NODE-291-length-55715-cov-9.065702_pt1 | contig 55715 bp, 48 predicted proteins | sample MGYA00511167_ERZ780208 | MGnify/ENA primary metagenome ERZ780208 (study PRJEB29588, sample SAMEA2159202) | human gut metagenome | biome: human gut; feature: human-associated habitat; material: faeces | place: Denmark | collected 2008/2010 ...
TGCATTCCAAAAAATTAATAGGTCAAAATCAATTAATTAATTTATAGACATGACTAAAGCAGATATTGTTAGCGAGATTTCAAAAAGCACTGGTATCGACAAACAGACAGTGCTAGCAAGCGTTGAGTCCTTCATGGATATCGTAAAAAGTTCTTTAGCCCAAGGCGAAAACGTTTACTTGAGAGGTTTCGGAAGTTTCGTTATTAAGAAGAGAGCTCAAAAGACAGCTCGTAATATTTCAAAAAATACTACGATCATCATCCCGGAACACAACATTCCGTCATTCAAGCCGGCTAAGACTTTTATTGGTGAAGTTAAGTAATTAATTATTATACGTTTAATTTAAAATTTTAAAGCGATGCCTAGCGGAAAGAAAAGAAAAAGACATAAAATGTCTACGCACAAGCGCAAAAAGAGACTGAAGAAGAATAGACATAAGAAGAAATAAGTCTATCTAACGAACTCTAAAGAACAAACTTAATAAGTGACCTTTTAAGTTTGTTCTTTGCGTATTTTATAAGGTCTGATCTTAAAAACACATCTTAAGTGATTAGTGAATTAGTAGTTGATGTACAGCCCAAAGAGGTATCTATCGCCGTCTTGGAGGACAAGAGCCTTGTGGAGCTCCAAAAGGAGGCCCGCAACGTCTCGTTCGCTGTTGGTGATATCTATCTAGGTAAGGTTAAGAAACTGATGCCGGGCTTAAACGCTGCGTTCATTGATGTCGGTTACAAAAAGGATGCGTTTCTTCACTATTTGGACTTAGGTCCTAACTTCAACACCCAACAGAAATATTTAAAGCAATTGCTGAGCGATCCCAAAAAGGCGCCGGTACTGTCGAAAACTCAGATTCTACCGGAGATCGAAAAGAACGGGAGTATTAGCGACGTGCTGAAAGTAGGACAAGAGGTGTTGGTTCAAATTGCTAAAGAGCCTATCTCGACGAAAGGTCCCCGATTGACTTCCGAGCTTTCTTTTGCCGGAAGATATATCGTGCTGATACCGTTCGCCGATAAAGTATCTGTCTCCACCAAAATTAAATCAAGCGAGGAACGAGCCCGTTTGCGCCAGTTAATCCAAAGTATCAAACCGAAGAATTTCAGTGTTATCGTACGGACATCCTCGGAGGGCAAGCGTGTCGCAGAGCTTGATCATGAATTGAAGACATTGATGAAACGATGGGAAGATAATATCGTGAAGGTGCCTAAACTCAAAGCTCCGGCTATTATTTATGAGGAAACGGCACGTACCGTAGCTTTGCTTCGGGATATATTCAACCCCTCTTTCCAAAATATTTATGTAAATGACAAGGAGGTCTATAATAATGTCCGCGACTATGTAAGCTTGATCGCACCGGGACGGGAAGAAATCGTACAGTTATATACGGGAGAGCTTCCTATCTTCGACAACTTTGCGGTCACCAAGCAAATCAAGTCGCTATTCGGACGAACTGTCACTTACAAGAGTGGAGCTTACTTGATTATCGAGCACACGGAAGCTATGCACGTTATCGACGTGAACAGCGGGAACCGTTCCAAAGGCAGCGATGCCCAAGAGAAGACAGCTATCGACGTAAATATAGCCGCCGCCGATGAGATCGCCCGTCAGCTCCGCTTACGAGACATGGGAGGTATCATCGTCATAGACTTTATCGATATGGCAGAGGCTGCCAACCGGCAAAAGCTATTTGAACACATGACAAAGGCAATGGCAAATGACCGGGCTAAACACAATATCCTTCCTCTTAGTAAGTTTGGCTTGATGCAGATTACCCGTCAGCGGGTACGTCCGGCAATGGACGTGGATACGTCAGAAGACTGCCCATCCTGTTTCGGAACAGGAACGGTTAAGCCTTCCATCCTGTTTACCGACAGCCTGGAAGAAAAAATAGATTGCTTAGTAAACAAACATCACGTGAAGAAATTCACCCTGCATGTACATCCGTATGTCGCAGCGTATGTGAACAAGGGGTTGTTCCCCTTGAGCATGAAGTGGAAAATGAAGTACACACATGGTTTAAAAGTTATTCCCAATCAAAGTCTCGCCTTTCTTGAATACAAATTCTTTGATGCCGACAAGAATGAGCTTGACATGAAAGAAGAAAAGGAAATAATCAACAAATAACAAGAGAAGCCCCGGGCCTATTAAAACGGTTCCGGGGCTTTCTGTATTCTGCCAAACCGCCAAAATGTCACGATTCATGACACGTATTATTTATTTTCAAACCCAAACTTCTTTGGCACGGCATTTGTTGAATACTATGTGAATCCTTTAAACAAGGAGGATGACGGACGATGAATAATAACAATTAAAATATTTACAATCATGGGAAAGATTATTGGAATCGACTTAGGAACAACCAACTCTTGTGTTGCCGTATTGGAAGGTAACGAACCGGTTGTTATCGCGAACAGCGAAGGTAAAAGAACAACACCTTCAATCGTAGCTTTCGTAGAAGGCGGCGAGCGTAAGGTAGGTGATCCCGCAAAACGTCAGGCTATCACCAATCCTGAAAAGACTATATTCTCTATCAAACGTTTCATGGGTGAAACTTATGACCAAGTACAAAAGGAAATCAATCGCGTTCCTTATAAAGTAGTGCGTGGTGATAACAACACTCCTCGTGTAGATATCGAAGGACGTTTGTATACTCCGCAGGAAATCTCAGCGATGATCCTGCAGAAAATGAAAAAGACAGCTGAGGATTATTTGGGACAGGAAGTAACGGAAGCCGTTATCACAGTACCTGCTTACTTTAGTGACGCTCAACGTCAGGCTACGAAAGAGGCTGGTGAGATCGCAGGTTTAACCGTACGCCGTATCGTAAACGAACCGACTGCCGCTTCTTTGGCTTATGGTTTGGATAAGACGAACAAAGACATGAAGATCGCCGTATTCGACTTAGGTGGTGGTACATTCGATATCTCCATCCTTGAGTTAGGTGACGGCGTATTCGAGGTAAAATCAACAAACGGTGATACTCACCTAGGTGGTGATGACTTCGACCACGTAATCATCGACTGGTTAGCTGAAGAATTCGAACGTGAGGAAGGCGTAGATTTACGTAAAGACCCGATGGCTTTACAACGTTTAAAAGAAGCTGCCGAGAAAGCGAAGATCGAGTTGTCAAGTACGACTAGCACGGAGATCAACTTGCCGTATATCATGCCGGTAAACGGTATTCCAAAGCACTTGGTTAAGACTTTGACTCGTGCTAAATTCGAGCAATTGGCTGACGGTCTGATCCAAGCATGTATCGAACCGTGCCGTCAATCCTTGAAAGACGCAGGTTTATCAACTTCTGATATCGACGAAGTGATCTTGGTAGGTGGTTCTACTCGTATCCCGGCCGTACAGGCTGTCGTTGAGAAATTCTTCGGTAAAGCTCCATCTAAGGGCGTTAACCCGGATGAAGTAGTAGCCGTAGGTGCAGCGATCCAAGGTGGTGTATTGACAGGTGAGGTTAAGGACGTATTGTTGTTGGATGTTACTCCGCTGTCTTTAGGTATTGAGACAATGGGTGGTGTAATGACTAAATTGATCGAGTCTAACACGACCATCCCGACCAAGAAGTCCGAGACATTTACGACTGCTGTAGACAACCAGCCTTCTGTTGAGATCCACATCTTGCAAGGAGAGCGTTCTTTGGCTAAAGACAACAAGTCTATCGGCCGTTTCCACCTAGATGGAATACCTGCCGCACAACGTGGTGTCCCTCAGATCGAGGTTACATTCGATATCGACGCCAACGGTATCTTGAACGTATCCGCCAAGGATAAAGGAACCGGTAAAGTACAAAGTATCCGTATCGAGGCTTCCAGCGGTTTGAGCGATGATGAGGTTAAGCGTATGAAAGAAGAGGCTGCCGCAAACGCAGAGGCCGATAAGAAAGAGAAAGAGCGTATCGATAAATTGAATCAAGCGGATAGCATGATCTTCCAGACCGAGAAACAATTGAAAGATCTTGGCGACAAGCTTCCGGCAGACAAGAAAGCTCCGATCGAAGGTGCCTTGAACAAATTGAAAGAAGCTCATAAGGCTCAGGATATCGCAGGTATCGATGCTGCTATGGCAGAATTGAACAGCGTATTCCAAGCAGCTAGCCAAGAAATGTACAACGCTCAAGGTGGCGGCGCTCAAGGCGGTCCGCAAGCAGATCCTAACTTCGGTGGTCAACAAGCTGGCGGTAATGCAGGTAGCAGCAACAACAGCAAAGACGGTAACGTTACGGACGTTGACTTTGAGGAAGTGAAGTAAGTATCGGTAAACAACGATAATCAACAATAGAAAAGTAGGGTGTAGCTCAATGAGTTACACTCTACTTTGTTTTTAACACTTTCTGATTGATTTGCTTGTTTCTCGAATTTTTATTGTATATTTGTACCATATTTGTTCCGACACTTAAAAGTAGATAATGTGAAACTTATATAGTTGTCGGTGGTGATAGTGAATAACTTATGTTTCAAAGACAGATATGCCAGCAGCAAAGTTCGAGATAGTACGTAAATGCAAGATCTGCGGAGAACCGTTCAAAGCGAAGACCATTGAATCTTGGTATTGCTCTCCAAGATGTTCTAAAATTGCTTGGAAGAGAAACAAGGACGAGGAGCTAAGGATGCAGAAGTTGGATGAGGTTGTGAAGAAGATACCGAAGTCCAAAGACTATATCACCGTTCCTGAAGCCTATGCCTTGTTCGGGATTAGCAAAGAAACCCTATATCGCTTGATTCGTAAAAGTGTCATTTCAAGTGTAAACGTAGGCGAACGACAAACAAGAGTCAGCAAAGAAGAACTGCTGAAACTCTATCCGTTACGGAAGAAAGCTCTGGCAAAACCAAAACCCGTTGCCAAACTGTACAGTCTGGAGCCTAAGGACTGTTATACTATCGGCGAAATATCCAAGAAGTTCCATTTAGAGGACAGTACGGTATACCTGCATATCCGCAAATACTCTATCCCCACCCGGCAGATAGGTAACTTCGTTTATGTTCCCAAGAAAGAGATTGATAACCTATATAAAGGAATGAAGCAATGAAGAAAGCGTTGGCCAATACACGAGTCTCGGTAAAACTCCGCAAGTCGGAATACCGCGAGGAATGGTATCTATATGTGGAAGCCTATCCGGTTTTTCAAGCAGACAAGCCCACTCCTCAAAGGGTGCGTGAATATCTGAACCGTACCATCACCACTCCTATTTGGGATAAGTCACGAAACGCCCGAACCGACAAGGACGGCAAGACCACTTATAAGCCTAAACGTGATTTGAACGGTATCATCCAATGCAAATCACAGTTAGACCAAGAATCGTGCATCTATGCCGACAAGGTAAGGAGCCTGCGCCAAAAGGAATATGACAATGCCTCATTGTATTCAGAAACCGATGCAGAACAGGCGGAGCAACTGGAGCGTTCACGTTGCAACTTCATCGAATACTTCGACCACGTACAGCGGTTGCGTCACGCCCATAGCTCCGATTCCATTATCATCAACTGGAAGCGTGTGCATGAACTGTTGAAAATCTTTGCGAAAGGCGATACCATCCTTTTCTCACAGATTGATTTGAAACTGATAGAATCCTTCCGTATGTTCCTGTTGAACGCCCCACAAGGAGGTGGTAAGAAAGGTGTCATCTCGCAAAATACAGCATCCACCTATTTCTCCATATTCAAGGCCGCATTGAAGCAGGCTTTCATTGACGGCTACCTAACCGTTGATGTTGGGGCAAAGGTCAAGGGAATTCAAGGTCAAGAAAGCCGCAGAGAATACTTGACCATTGAAGAACTGAACCGTTTGGCTCAAACTCCATGTGACCCGTTATTGAAGCGTGCCGCTCTCTTTTCCGCACTGACTGGGCTTCGCCATTGCGACATTCAAAAGCTGAAGTGGTCAGAGATAGAGGTATTCAATGGTGGTTACCGCTTGAACTTTACTCAACAAAAGACCAAAGGTGTTGAATATATGCCCATATCCGAACAGGCATTTCAATTATGTGGTGAAAGGAAAGACGGTGAACAATTAGTTTTTGCCGGACTGCCTGACCCGTCATGGATTAACCGCCCGATAAAGAAATGGGTTGCGGAAGCCGGAATAACTAAGTACATCACCTACCATTGTTTTAGGCACTCGTATGCAACCCTGCAACTCGCTGGAGGAACAGACATTTACACGGTCAGCAAAATGCTTGGTCATACGAATGTCCGTACAACTCAAGTGTACGCAAAAGTTGTTGATGCCAAAAAGGAAGAGGCTACAAAGACTATTAAGTTGGATTTGCCAATGACCGAATAACCCCTTATATTATTTTCATTCAAGTCATAAGCCATCTGCATCTTCATGTGGGTAGCTTTTTGTTTCTGTACATTTTTATCTTCACAACCTTATGATTCAATGATGATTTCCTTATGTCGAAAGGCATAAATGAAAAAATCTAATAATGGAATTTGTCATTATATCCGTTGATAATCAATACATATCGTTTATGATTCTTATGACCTGCTGATGTTTCTTTATGTGATATTTGTCACCCATAAATCAGTATTGGGATTTGCCATTACTTTGCGGCAAAATCAACTGATAATGATATGGAAGACAAGAACATTACATTTGAAGATTTGCCTAAGGCAATGTCATGGATGATGGACAAGTTGAATAAACTTGACTCCAAGATTGACGGTCTGAACAACATCCCGCAAGTACGGCCTGCCGACCAATGGATGAACCTGAAAGAACTATGTGAGTATCTACCAAGCCATCCGGCGGAACAGACCGTTTACGGATGGACGAGTTGCCACCAGATTCCGTTTCATAAGAGAGGCAAGCGCATTATGTTTCTCAAATCTGAGATTGACGCATGGCTTCATGATGGTAAACGGAAATCACAAAAGGAACTGGCGGAGGAAGCCGAGCAATTCATCAACGCCAAACGAAATAGATCGTTCTAATGGATTCACTTGACTTGTGCAACAGCATCAGAATGGAGTTTGAGGGTGTTATTGAGAACAAGATACCTTTGGACGTGTTTCCTGCAAAACTGCAGGACATGGTTCTGGCATTGGCACGGCAAGAGAACTATTCCATTGAGTACACGATGGCCTCCCTTATTGCAGCAGCATCAACGGCTATTGGTAATGCGGTCAACATCCGTATCCGTGGCGGCTGGGTTAGTAGTCCAATTCTATACATGATATTGGTCGGACGGCCAGGCATGGGTAAAACTCCTCCGCTTGATTTCGCTTTCCGCCCCATCCGCAAGCGTGATACCAAAGTCATTAAGCAATTCAAGATAGATATGGAAAACTACAATTCAATATTGGAAAGTCAGAAAGGCAAGAAAGATGAAAGGCCGTCATTGCCGCCTAAGCCGATTTTGAAGCGAACAATCATTTCAGACTTCACCCCTGAAGCTCTTATTCGTGCGCTTAATGACAATCCAAGAGGGGTAGCCGTGTATGTGGATGAAATAATGGGAATGTTCAATGCCGTGAACCAATACAGCAAGGGGCAACTGATAGAACAGCTTTTGACGGCTTTCAGTGGCAAGCCCCTTGATGTGTCAAGATGCAGTATGCCGATACCCATTCACATTGAGCGGCCATTTATAAACATAGTCGGCACGATGCAGACTACCCGTGTGCATGAATTGGTAGATAAAGGTTATAAGGACAATGGGCTGTTGGATAGGATTATCTTCGTTTATCCTTCGTCACAGGAAATATCAGACTGGCCGATTGACGAAGATTCCACTGTTTCATCGTTTGAGAAGTATTCCGCTTTGTGGGAAGATGTAATCAACCATATTTGCAAGATTTGTTTTATAACAGATGAGAACAACGATTGCGCCTTACAGAACGTACTGAGTTTTTCTTCAGAAGCTGGTGCCTGTTTCACCGACTGGCGCAATGGCTTAATCCACAAGGTAAACCACATCAAAGACGATGGGTTAATAGATAGCCGGGTAATGAAAATACCTATGATTGCTGCACGGTTGGCTTTAGTATTCCAGATACTCCGATGGGCTTGTGGCGAAGTACATAAGGATTTCGTGGATATAGATTCCATTAAATCGGCTATCAGACTAAGTTCTTATTTTGAAGACTGTTATTCAAATATACAAAGATTTATGTTGATGGAGAGCATAGAACCGCAAAAGAAAGAATTGCTTGACAACGTACCTGCCTTGTTTTCCACCGCCGAAGCCATTCAAGCCGGAAAAGAAGTTGGCCTTTCCGAAAGGTCGGTGATGTATATGCTGGTCAACCTTACAACGAGTAAGGTAATCAGGAAAATCAAGAGAGGAGAATATGAAAAACTGCAATAACTCACTCTGTTTGCACCTTACAGTATTTGCAGTTTGCAGTTCAGAGGACATGTATATCCTGCAAAACTGCAACAACTGCAAACTGCACGAACTGCATTTATAAAATAAGGAGGAACTATGATTGAATACCGATTCACGCTCCAAAAATACGAGCGAGGCTCTAAGCTGACCTGTCCTAAATGCGGAAGGAAGCAATGTTTCGTCAAGTATGTTGATATCGAAGGGCAGATTGCCTTTCCTGATTATGTAGGCAGGTGCGACCATGAACATTCGTGCCAATACCATTATAAACCATCGGATTATTTCAAGGATAATCCCGTTGTATTGGAAGATAGGAAGTCGTGGAAGTCACAAACAAAAATTATGCAGTCCAAGCCAACAGATTACATTGACCGTGACATTATGCACCGCTCGCTTGCCAACTATGAACGGAATCCGTTATTCATTTTTCTTTCGGGTGTATTTGGTGAGAAAGAAACATCCCGGTTGTTCCAATTATACTGTGTCGGGACATCCAAGAAATGGGGAGGCTCCACGGTGTTCTGGCAGATTGACCGACAAGGAAAAGTGCGAGCAGGAAAGATAATGTTGTATAATCCGACAACAGGACATCGGGTAAAAGAACCGAGAAGCTATGTGAGTTGGGTGCATACGGAACTGGGGTTTGAACACTTCAACATGAAGCAATGCTTGTTTGGCGAACATCTTTTAGCTGGCTATCCAACAAAAGTTGTAGCCATTGTGGAGAGTGAGAAATCCGCTTTAGTGGCCAGCCACTTCATGCCTGACTTTGTTTGGCTGGCGACCGGAGGAATACACGGCTGCTTCAAGGCTGACACCGTTGCCGTGTTGAAGAACCGTGCCGTCATACTTTGTCCTGACTTGGGAGCGAAGGAGGTTTGGAAGGAGAAATCGCAGTTGCTTTCTTCCATCTGCTCGAAAGTGGTTTTCAGTGAAAAACTGGAGCAATGTGCAACGGACGAACAGAGGGAAAAAGGATTAGATATAGCAGACTTTCTGCTGATGGAGGACACTCCCATGATGACGCTTCAAAAGATGATAAAGCGTTGTCCGAGTTTGCAAACGCTCATTGACCAATTTCAGTTAGAGTTAGTAGAACAATAACCAGATATAAAGATGAAAAAAGACATTTATTATTGCATAGTGCTTTCCGACAGCCAGCTTGATTTTCTGGCAGGAAGCAAGTACGGTATCGACCGCATGAAGGTATTGAAATGCCTCATTGACGCTGTGGTCATTAAGGAAACGAAGTACGAAAAGAAAGGCTTTGCCGTTACATTGCATATCGGGCAAGCCGCCCTTTCGGAAGTGGAATTGGCCACCCGTTTAGGCTATGACAAGAAGACCATTTCGAGACTGCTTGACAGAATGGTCGAGTTGGGGATTGTCACATCCGAGCAGACCAACCGCACAAGCATACACACCGTGCATTGTGTGTCGGCATGGTATACGGACAATCAAAAGATACTCAATCCGTATTACGTGAACGTGAAAGAGCGGCATCATTGTGTCGGAGAGATTGGCGACAATGGCATAGATAAAGATGGTATCTCTGCCAATACGCCAAATGATGGAATTGGAAAGTCGGATATCTCCGCCTGTTGTAACAGTGAACAGCCATCTTTATTCCTTACTTCGGACAATAATGTTCATGACGGAGACGGAGCGTGAAACCTGATGAAACCGAGACCGTTGCGAAATGCCGTGTATTGGCTTTCAAAAGATGGCTTTTTACAATGCGAAACATCGTCTTTCACACTTCAATTCGTGGCGTTTTGGAAAAGCGTTGGTTTATGGCATTGGGGTTTGTTCTTATGATGCGGTTGAAAGCAGCTTTTTGAGGAATGAATTTGGCGGAGTACGTTTGTTTTAGACATTTATAAAGACTTCGGACAAACCATCTACCCTGTAGGGCATGGTATATCCAAAGTTCGTGTCAGGACTGTTACAAGAATTGCCTATGTCGCACAAAACCGCTTCGCGCTTCCATGCCACATAAGCCATTACAGCCGCTCGCAAGCTCGCACCGGGCTGACCAGTTTTATTTATTTTATCGTATCACCTTATTACAAATCATTAGATATGACAACACCGGAAGAAAACAAGGACGAAAAGAAAAAGGCTATAAAGCGCACAAAGCGGCTGGAGGCCAGAGTGACCGAAAAAGAATACGCAAAAGTCGTAGAACTTGCCGAGACCTGCGGTTTGACTTTGAGCGACTACATCCGTAAATGCGCCTTGGTGCAGCATCCGAGGCGGCGGCTTACTGACAAGGAGATAGAAGCCTTATGTAGTCTTACTGATGCACGAGGCGAACTAATGCGAATAGCGGCAGCCGTTAAGTCCATACAGGGCAGCCGTCGGGCGCAATACTTCGCAGACACCCGCTTCGTGGAGCAGTGGATGCGTGCCGCCGTTCCCCTTATAGCCCGTTGGAATGAAATTCAGGAATACATCACTCAATAAATCCCCAACCAGATGATAGCAAAAGCGGCCACCATCAGCCACGGCGGAAACGCCGTCCGCTATTCGGTCAACAAGGACAAGGCCGAGATAGTGAAAGTGAACTTCTTGCCCGATGACATATCGGCTGAAGCTATGTATCAACGTATGGTACTCAAACAAAAAGAATTTTCCAGTACAATCAACAAGGGCAGACCACTCAAACGGAATGTGATAAGAATGGAAATATCCCCAACTAAGGAAGAATCCGCAGGCTGGACGCTGGCTGATTGGGTAAGGTTGGCAAACGAGTACATCCAAGTATTCGATTCTATCGACCTCTCGAAAAAGGCAAAACGCGCCAGTGCTAAGTCCACCAACGTAAAGAACAGCCAGTATGTGGTCGCACTCCATCATGATGCGAAAAGTGGCATACCTCATCTGCACATAGACGTGAACCGTGTGGATATGGACGGAAAAGTCAATGATGACCATCTGATTGCGGAACGAGCTATGTCGGCTGCGTACATTATCAATGAGCGACGGGGATGGGTACAGCCGGAGGATATTTACGAAAGGCGCAGGCTGGAGATAGCCACCACTTGCATGGATGTACTCCGTTCCTTGCCAAATTTCAGTTGGTCAGGCTATGAGGCCGGACTAAAAGCACACGGCTACGGCATACACTTGCAAGAGGATGACAAGGGGAATGTACGAGGTTATTCTGTTCTGTCGGGCAACTCCAGTTATAAATCCTCCATTCTCGGCAAAGGCCGACATCTCATGCCTTCAAAGATAGAAGAGACATGGGCAAGGCTTCATGGAGAGCGGAAATCTCTGGTAATTCCAAATGCCGAACAGAAAATACGGCCAGCAACCGTTTCGACTGAAATGCCACAGACCAACCGTCCGGTCCCAATTATCAAGCACTACGACATTTCCACAGATGAATACCACCATTATCATGTGGCCATATCGGAAGAAACGGACGAAATCATCCGCAAGGAATGTTCTGTGTCGGAGGATGATAATCCCTTTGCGACCATAGAAGCTGTGCAGAAAACCGCCTTACTTCTTTTCGCAGAATACCTTGACGGTGCAACGAGCATGGCGGCATCCAGTGGCGGCGGAGGTTCCGACATGAGCGGTTGGGGAAAAGACAAAAATGAGGACGAGCGCGAATGGGCAAGGCGATGCGCTCAAATGGCTAACCACCTTTGTAGGCGCAGGAGAGGTTTACACAGATAATTGTTTCACTCAAAATCAAATGAAGTATGGGAATAGGAAAGGGAAAATCCGACAAGATAGATATTGACGGCCTTATAGGAGGTATCGACAATGAAAGTAATGCAACCCAAGAAGAAAGTAAACTTGAACAGAAAATTAGAGAACTAAAGGATGTACGTTTGGAATTGGAAGCAGCTACCCGCAAAATGGAAGAAGCCACTTTGGCGCTCAAAACGGCTACAGACAGTGCTGACAATATTATTTCAGGCATTTGCCGTGCTATTGTCAAGGCGGAACAAAATATAGTTATCCGTGCCAAAATCAGCACAGATGAGTTGGCGAAAGTGCATCAATGCACAGCTCGATATATCAAGGCCGAAGAAGAACTGTTGGAAAGGCATAGTGATAAAATGGCCAAACACCTCCAAAACAATGAAGGCATTTGGCTTTCCACTCCTTGGCTTATATGGCTTATATTTACTTTAGTCGTACTGGCGATTAGTTATCTTGCCGTAATTTTATGGGCTATATACAAAAAATGAGTTATACACTTTTACTTGCCCAGTGATTTGAACATTCTGGTAATACAACGCTTCTTCTGTTCCATATTGGGATGGACGTAAAGGTTGAGCGTGGTTGAAATGTTGGAATGACCCAACAACACGCTGACAGTTTTATAGTCGCATCCGGCTTCAATACAACGGGTAGCGAAGCTGTGACGTAGGCCGTGATATTTCAATTTAGGGATGTAGAGTTTCGCCATCAAACTGTTGTAGTAGTTGCGGTATGTGCATGGCTCTGTCGGACGCTCATTATTGGTAAGCACATAGAAATCGTCATTGACTACCTTTTTCTGTGCTATAACAACAGATTTGCTACATTAACGTACTGAAATTTTACGCTCGTCGGGACGGGTGGTCCCGCCCCTTGGCGCTGGCCGCTCCCCGACCGATGAGTCTAAAAGCATAAAATAATCTGCGATATATTTTGATTCTCCATTGCTTATTGAATAACTGTTTTCTTCTTTCTATGTTTCATGAATTTAAGATACTCGTAATTACGTGGCAGGATTCCTTCGTTCGACTCCCAGAATTTTTCACTCACATCGGGCTGGATTGGGACAAGGTGCTCGACAGACTTGAGTTTTTGCATCGGAGTCTTGCCGTTCAGCGAGGAATGAGGTCGTTTCATAATAAAAAACTCCTGCCATTCCATAGCCATTGCATTCAAATCAAGTGTCTTATCCGACAAATCTATAAGATTCCAGAACTCTGTCTTATCGGTCTGCTGAGACCTTTCAACTTTGCCGTTCAAATGCGGACTCCTCGGTTTGATTGGTCTGAACTTGATAAAATGATCATGCAGTTCATATTGGAAATCATAATTGAAGAATTCTGTTCCCCAATCAGTCTGTATCCGCTGAACGGGAAAAGGAAAGGTGTTCAGTATCTCTCCTAAAAAATGGATTGTACTTTCTGCTTTTTTATTGGGATATATACGAATAGTTCTTAAACGGGTGCAATCATCTATGGCCGTGAACTGGTATGCTCCGTTTCGTACTTTCATTATATCCAGCTGAACCCTTTCTCCTGGAATTTCTTTACTGTATCTGATATAGTCTGACTTTTTACGCCGTTTCACAACAGTTTTGACCTGATGTTTTTTCAACACACGCCACACAGTCATGGTCGAGAGTTGTATTTTCTTTCTAAGCAGATAGTTGGCAATCCGTTGCGCTCCCCATCTTCTCGTCTCACGCAGATTAAGGATAATAGCCTCAATTTCTGGTGTTATCTTCATATTGGCAAGTCTTGATGGGCGTTTAGACTTATCGGACAATTCTGACTCGCGTTGTTCTTTACCGCGATTTATCCAACGGTATAACGTGGAACGGGCAATCCCGCACCGAAGGGCTGTTTTTGTCACAGAACCCGTTTCAGAGTATATCTCAAGCCATTTTTGGCGCATCCGTATTTTTCGTATTTCTTCTTTCATGCTACGAAGATACAAGTTAAAATTTGACTACGAAAAGAAAAAGTGTAGCGTATCTATTGATACTTTACACTTTTTCAACGGTTTAATCATGGCAAGCAACTCCTTGTTCATAGGTATTTCATATAGGGTAGAACTTTCTTCATATACCACATCTTTATGCTGCCGCCTTGTATATTACTCCAACCCCAAAGTCAAGCACCCATTTGTTCCTGTGCATAAATACTGACGAAAGCAAGCCGCAAATAGGTGGAACTTCGTTGCCTTCTGGGTCTTTCAAACCATCCATGAGGTACTCATAGTCGGATATTGCCTGCACGATATCTTCACTTTTGTAGAGCTTTGGACTCTCTGGTGTACCTCCTACGCTCACAAGATCCAAGCTTACATGGCAGAAGTTTGTGTCCATCGTCTCATTTGTGAAGCAAGTCACATCTCCTTCCGTTGATAGCACTTCCTTGCAAATGCCTGCATCATCCACAACGTTCTTGGTCATTATCGTGCTGTTCGCTCCTGAGTCAGCCACAAGAATATACTCTTTGTCGTTGTGAGCAATGCCGACAATTGGGAGATTGTACTTCTTTAACCCAAATTCCATAGGGAAGAAGAACTCGTAGTCGTTCATGTCTTCATCCAGTTTGCCATCAGAGTGACGCAATTCTTCCTTGTTGTAGTCGAGCACCAACTTGTTCTTGCGAAGGAACTCATGACCAATGATACCAATCAACACACCATCAAACATGGCATTGAAGTCGATAGTGTTGTTGACATAGAATGTATCGGTGTACTCTCCGCATCCTATCTTGAAGTTGAATGATACACCCTGGCACTTTACACCCTTTCCTTGTACTGAGTGTATGTCCATGGTCTTGCCGTCTATTACACTTGACTCGTCGATCAATGAAAGTACCGACTTGTTGAGTATGCAATGTACGGAACCGCTATCAACCATCATAGCACCCACGTACACATTTCCATCCTTTCCCTTGAATGCAGCTTTCACAATAGGGAACCCCACTTGCTCTATGTCTCTCAGTTTTGCAGTTCTTGTCTTCATCTTTTTCTGGTTTTGTTTGTTTGGAAGAGCCACCTGCTTTATGCTGCAGGCTGCTCTTCGTTGAATTCTTGCTTTTTGATTCTGCGAATCAAGTAAGCGATAGCCTTTGGTGCCTTCTCTCGGCAGACCTTCAGCTGAGCAAGGAACTCCTCCTCGGTAGCGTCTGAGTTGAAGAGGTCCACCAACTCGCAGTTATTGTACGACTGCTTGTCAAGCTTTAGGTTGTGGCATTGCATCAAAGTGCGAAGGGCAAGGATACCAAGGTCGTACTTTGGACGTGCCTCTACCAGTTTGCGCATCAAGTCAAGTCCTGGATCGCCAATGTGCATCTCGTTGAGCATGGCAATCATGAAGAGCACCTTTGCATCTGGTGTTGCCATCTCGAACACGTTCGCAAGCTGGCAGTTGGTCTCGTCAGCTTCTGTGTAGCGTTCGAGTTTTGCCAAGGCACGCGACTTGATGTACATGGCTTCTGCACATTGGTGTGTTGCCAGTACCTCGTTAGCGTACGCCAATGCTTCCTCGTACTTCTCTGCATAGAGGCAGAGCAACGAAGCAAGGAACTTCGGAGCCCAATGGCTTGCCTTTGTCAGACACTCTGGTACCGACTCTATCGAACCATAGAGATGCTCGTCGCACACGAGTATGTCAAGGAAGCGTTTTGCTTGCTGCATGGCTTCTTTGATGTCGCCGTTCTCAGCCTTCTTCGCTACGAGGAGCAGGTACTGACGTGCCGCTTCGTCGTAGTCGTTGTGCTGGAGTGCGCCATAGACAGCTTTTCCGCTCTCTATCTCGTTGCCAATCTGTTGCTCGTTGTTGTACTCGCTTGCGTAAGTCAGCACCTCACGACTCGTATGAGCATACTGAGGTATGACGTTCTTCGAGAGGTACAGACCTTCAAGGCTGCGAACACGGCTCAGAGCTACGTAGAGCTGTCCTGCTGCGAACATGCCACGGCTGAGGTCGAGCGAGAGTTTGTCGAAGGTCATGCCCTGACTCTTGTGGACGGTGATTGCCCATGCAAGTTTCAGAGGGTACTGGGTGAATGTACCAATGAGTTCCTTCTTCATCTTGCGCTCCTCCTTGTTGTAATCGTAGCTGTACGACTCCCATGAACAGCATGGCACAATGTATGTCTCGCCGTTGTTGAGCGTCACGCTGATCTCGTCCTTAGTGAGTTTGCTCACCTTGCCGAGAGTGCCGTTTGCCCATCGCTTTTGCTGGTCGTTGCGAGTGAACATCACCTGAGCACCAACCTTGAGGCGAAGCTTCATGTCCACTGGGAACTTCTTTTCCTCGAACTTGCCGTCAATGGTTCCTTCATAGACGAACTCCTCCGACTCAATCTCCTCTAGTCGCTGAAGGTTGATCTTGTCTGCCGTCTTGTTGATGGAAGCCAGCGTGATGACAGCACCATCTTCTGCGGTCGGAATGTGAACGCGATCGTTGAGGTGCATGATGTTCTCTGGTGTTACCTTGTTCAGGCGCACGTTCTCCAAGATGTGCAGGAAGTGTTCGTCATCCTGACGGTACACCTTGCGGAACTCAATCTTCACGAGTCGCATGCGCTTGATGGCGTCTGACTTGTAGAAGAAGAAGTCATCCGTTTGGTACAGATCCTTCAGCATATCCTTCTCAGGACCTTGCTTCACCACCGGTGGCAACTGGAACATGTCGCCTACGAAGATTATCTGCTTGCCGCCGAAAGGCATGTTGTTGCGCAGAGCCTTACGCATGGTGTAGTCAATGGCATCCATGATGTCGCATCTTACCATCGACACTTCATCGATGATGATCGTGTCTGCATGTAAAAGCGTCAGAATCTTTGCCTCGTTCATCTTGCCGCATGTTCCTGGCGTACACACCTCCATTGGCAAGCCAAAGAAGGAGTGTATTGTGTCGCCACCGGCGAGGATGGCTGCCACACCTGTTGGGGCAAGGGTGATGAACTGCTTTCCAACCAACTTCTGTACGTTGTGAAGAAAGGTTGTCTTACCTGTTCCAGCACGACCTGTGAGGAAGAAGCTGGAGTTTGTGTTGGCAACAAGCTCGTATGCAAGCTGCTGCTCGTGGTTGTGTGGGTCTATCTGTGTGTTCTGCATGTCCTACTTCTGTTCGATTTGTGGGAGGATTTGGGTGAGACGTGTGTTGTAGTCGCTGTCGAGGAAACTCTTGTAGCATCCATCGATGATGCCTTTCGCCTTCTCTTCGAGTTCTTCCTGTGGCATGCAGCTTCTCTGGGCTTTGAGTACTCCTTCAAAGAAGTTGCGCACCATGGTTTCTAATTCCTTTCGGATGAACTCCTCGTTGCGATGCACCTTGTCGTAGTCTCTCTTCTGAACAAGTTCAAGGCGTGTACCGTTGAAGGCGTAAACCTCGATGCCGTCGATGTAGGTCCAGTTGTGGTAGAGTCCCACCTTCTCGACAACTACGATGCGGTCGCAGAATCTCACGCCCTTGTAGTAGCGGTTTCCGCTTGCGCTCTCGTACTCCTCGCAGAGGAACATCTTCTGTCCTTCGTCCCATACAGGAATGTGAACTCGTTGGTTACCGAATGTCGGCAGGATGCTGTCGAACAGGTCTTTGTTGATCGCTTTTGTTAAGCTTGCCATGTCGTTTTGTTTTTCTTGGTTTGTGATTTTTGTTTGTTCTCTCTTTGATTGGGCATGATGGTTAGCCCAAGCACTTCTGATGAGTTGCCTCGATCATGCTTCGCGAGAAGTCAAGGAGCTGACTCTCTGCCACCATGCTGCCCATTGCCTTGGCTTGTCCCTTCAGGAAGTCCTTCAGCATGAGGATGCTCTCTTCCTTGGCGCTTCGTTCGTTGAAACATCGCCAGTTGCATCCGCCCCAGAACTTCTGAGCAATGATGTTTGCCTTCTGTCCGTTCCATGCAAACAGCGTGATGCCGTTGAGGAAGGTGTGGGCGTAACCTTGTCCGATGTGGTAGTAAACTGCCAATCGGTCAGAGAGGCGGATTGCTCGGTAGTAGGTGTTGCCAGCTGCGCTGGTGTAACCGAGGGTGAGGTACACGTTCTTCTCTGCGTTGTAGGTGAGAGAACTACCCGAGAGGGCTGGGAGTGCCTTTGCGGCAATGAGTGCGAGTGATGTGTTCATCGTACGTCTGGTTTTTGTTTAGCGGAATAGGCCGCCACCTCTGTTGTTTGTAATAATAAAATAATGTATAAACAAAACCAACTCTCTCGGAATTGTGATGCAAAGTTACTATGTTAGTATAGGGCATGCAAGCTTTCTTACATGAGTATTGGTTCCTTCCGTTTTGGAACCAATCACACTCATTTTTGAAAGTTCATGCAGCGTATCTTTTCTTTCTGATATCCTTCATGCACTTGCTTGTGCATGCAAGGGTGATGTGCATTGAGGTGAGATCTTCTGAACGACCATGCTTCTTGTGGCTTGCCTGTGCCTGACGTTTCTCTACGATGCGACGGAGAATTCTGTCCTGCACTTTTGAAGGCTTCATCTTACTTCTGATGTTCAAGTTGAGAAGGATGCCGTCAAGTACCTCAATCTCAATCTTGTTTGTTGTCACATTGCAGAGCTCTTCGGTAGCTGCCTTGCGATAGCGATCAGATGTCTCAACACGTTCCCAACGCTTGTTGGTTCTTCTGTGAGCATCTGCCTCTGCCTTCCTCTGCTTCTTTGTCTGCTTTGCTGTTGCCTTGTTATTCATGGTTGCCTTGTTGTTGTTTGGTGTCTGTTTCATAGTCGTTCGTTTTTGATTTCGAGTGCAAAATTACTACTTGATTTCGGATTTGAATAATGTTTCTGTCTGAACAATAGTTCCTCTCATTTTGGAACCATTGTCTCTCTGATCAACTACTTCTTTCCTGCGAAAAAAGCAGTAATGGCAGTACCGATTGCCGAGCAGATAGCTGCTGCGAGCAACCAACGATCTTTCTCTGTCATGGGCGTTTCTGTTTTTGGTGATTGCTGTGTTTCCATTTGCGATCAGTTTTAGGTTTCCACCAACGAATTGCAGCGTCAACTTCGTGGTGGTTTTCGAAGTTTGACGCTGCAAAGGTAATAACTATTCTTGTGATAAAATCAAGAACTTATGATTCTAATGGTTCCTCCGTATTTGGAACCATTCGTTGAAGTTTCTCTCCAGGTTCAATGTAGTGCAAAGCCATGTCTTTCACTCTTTTCGCAAAGATCTTACGAATCTGTGGTGGTGACATAACTTCAAGTCCTGCACCCATCTGGAGAACACGACCAATAAACTCGTTGTTCATCTCTACATCCACAGAGAACTCGGCATACTCTCCATCCTCATAAACTCCGAATGGTTTCACGACCTCATATGAACGATGCAGAGGCTTTGTGTCTATTAATTTAAATATATAATGTTCGTGCGCGCGTATAACGATGTGTTCTTTGTTCGGGTGCTCCTTCATGTGGCTCACGCCCACGATGTCCTTGAAGAACTCATCATAATAGTGCTCCGGTGCAGGAACATAGTCCACCTTACTCCTCTCACGAGGTTTCTCTTGTATGCGGTCAAGAGCAATGTTGTACCCGAATTCCGGTTCTCTACCTTCTGCATGACCGAATAAATGCCATCGTCCATTGTACTCTTTCAAGTAATGCGGATGAAATAGTAAGGTTACTTGTTCCTCGTCGTATGGCTTATATTCTATCTCCATCACCGTTTTGTTGGTAATAGCTTCATAGAGCTGAGGGAGATATTCTATATTGGTTAATATTCGGTCAAGGCTTGAACTTATCACCTGCTCACCTTTCTGGCGCTTAGCCTTCATGTCGAGCAAGTCCTGACAATTATGAAAGAAGTACTCCAGCCACGATTTGGGGAAGAATCCAGCAGAGTCCTGGCAAAACTTCCAGTACTGACGAAGATTATTGATGACCTTGGCATTACGCATGTCTGCAAGTGGATCATCATCCTTACCAACATAGCGGAATCGCTTATTGCGATTATTGCCATCTTCCTCAAAACACTCGCCTGCAACCTTTTCTGCAATAGCTTTCCTAAGAGTGCCAACAACTTTCTTCAACTCACCATAACCATCGCAACTAGATAAGTTAGCCGGCAGTTCTTTTGTTGGCACACCAATATAGTCAGACATAATATCAGCATAAGTAACCCATCGGCGACTCATCAGCCACCGATAAATTATCAAAGCAAATTGCGCCTTGTAGCTATCTCCGTCAAAGAGGTTCTTGCGTTGCATTCTATTTTTTTCTAACATTGTCTGCTTTCCAAAAGAACTTGCTTGAATCCTTTAGATTCTGTTCTTTAATTGCTGTAAACAGAACTATATCATTTTCACGCAAATTGCATAATTTTGTAATTATCTGTAATGGATATGCATGATTCTGACACTTAACATTAAAAAAAGTTCCATGTTGATTATTGACAACTACAATTAAGCCTTCATACTCTTTCCCGTCTTCAAGGAATTTTGCCCTTTCAGTCCCGGCCATTGAGTTTCTTGTTGATACTGTCGGATTCGTTCCAGTTTGGTTCATATCCAACAATTCTTGTTTAAACATGTTTAACACAACAGACTGTATATTAGCAAAATGAATGGATTGGAATGGTACTATCCCGTTATTTAGTATTGAAAAAAGCCGTCGATCGTCCAAGATTCTTGGTTCACAATCTCTATGATCGTATCTATTTCTTAACGACCGAATGATATTACAAAAATTTCTTGAAATATAGCCTACGGGAAGACATCTACCGAGATCACTACCTTCATAATAAATTTTACATACGGAAGTAGCAAAAGCGAGTAGAGTTGACTCGTTAGTACATTGAATTTTCAAACTGTTGAATACTGACCAATCTTCAAATGAAGGCTTGAAAGGGCTAGGTTTTATCTTTTTACAATTAACATCTATTAATCTTGCTATTTCGTCTACAAGAATGTCTCTTTCTTTTTGTTCAATATCGATGGATTCTTGAATGTTTGTATTCAAGGACTTAGCTTTAACATAATCTACCAAATAATCCAATACAATAGAATATGTATTTTCGTCTTTTCCGACAAGACCTTTTGTAACAAGTGCATTAACATCATCGGCTATATTATCAAATCGCATCGGTTTATCCGCAAGAGTCTTTAATACAGACCTTTCCGCATCAGTCATGAATTTGTTGTCGTAAATTTCACACAGATAATCTCTCAAAATTGTATAGTCAGGCATTTCGTCAATTGTGCCATTGACGAAACTAGAGCCAATAAATTTAGAGTAATAAGGAATTCCTCCAGTTTTATCGTATACTTGATCTTTTATTAAAAGTAACTTTTGCTTAAGCGATTCATCCTCTACTTTTGAACATTCATCATACCACATTGCGTCAAAATCAGTTTTTGCCATTTTAGACAAAAGACATTGTTCTAATCCGCAATTCAGCTCTGGTGAACCAACTTTGGATGTGATAGATTTCCATGGAGCAGTACCCGCAATCCAAAATTTCAACTTGGTTCCATCAGTAGCTGCACCTCTAATCCTACCAAAATCAGAAGGAGTATTTAGGGCTTCCAAAAGCAAAGAATCAATCTCATCCAGCAGTAAAAGAACATACTTGCCATAATTATTGACTTCATCAGCTAATGCGAATAAGGCGTCTTGTTTGTACTGGGAATGCCAATCGCTCATCTGTACCTTCATGTCAACAAGATCTGTAGAGATATCCAAGGAGCACCTTCTCGACAACTTAAATTCCCCTTCCTCCACAATATTCATTTCACACATCTTTTTTGCTAACAACGCTGCAATATTCATATAAACTTCGGGCGTATTTTTATGAATTGTAGCCTGTGATTTTACATCAAAATATACAGGTACAGCATTGATTTCTGGATGTGAGTTAATAAAACTTTCCATTGATTTCAAGAGACAAGTTTTACCAAAACGTCTTGCCCCTATGATTCCTGCATTTTCTTTTCTAGAAGCGCATGATTGAAGAATCTTTATTGACTTAGCTCTTCCATACAAATCATTAATATCTGTGATATCTGTATTAACAATGAAGGGTTCCATATTATTAATTTATAATGTTAATATTGTATCTATGTCTTTGTGATGATTATACCAAAAGCATCGGAAAAGTTCAACACGAAATTTGTAAACTTCTCGATTCTCGTCAGTAAATGATTTTAGGACCTTTCTTTCTTCCAATGCTGTTAATGCTTTTGCCATTTTCAGCCTTTTATCTGATGGAACAGAATACTGCTCCCATAATTGTTTCAGTTCATCCATACTAATTCCTCTACCCATCATAGGAGTTGAATCCTTAAGAAGAAAAGCCAAACTCGTGATTAATTGTTGTTCCTCAATGTTTCCAGGAGTTATCTGATTATTTTGAAAGTTCTCCTCATCTAATGCTTGCCAACAATCAAGTAAATCAGGTTTTACACTTCCGGTCAAAACGTCTACAACATGCCCTACATCCCTTAATCCTAGATGCTTCTTTTTATGTGCTACAGCATACTTGCCACAATCTTTACATATCCATTGAATCCAGTACGGAACGCAACCAGACATCGTCCTTATATAAGATTTAACACGTTCGTCAAACTGTATTTGTGGACATGCATCCATCAGTTCATTTGCGAAAACATCGTCTATTTCATTAATATGCATTGGTGTAGTATTATTCATTTGACCTACTATTCCATATTCCTTTTCTTTTGGAAGATCTTTTATGTCATAAGTTCCTGCGTATACAAAACATGCTTTACCTGTTAAAGCAAGGTTTCGCAATGTTGAAACAAATGTCGCATCAAGAAGTTTTGTTTTGAGCATATCTCTAACATATGAAAACTCATCAATAGTAATCAATGGCACAATATTGTGCTCATTTAAAACTTCTATTATTCGCGAAAAATCTGCCTGCGTCCAACTACCTGCAGTAGGAAGGGAATTCGAATAGGCTACATCAATTGCATCTGCGAGCTTAGGATTCATTTTATCAAGGACATTGTAGATATTAGTTTCTATAGCCCACGTCCAAAAGTCCTCGACGGAAGACCTAATATATGAAAACTCGTTCAAATACCATTTAAAGGTCATTATATGAACAGAATTATCTTCTTTCAGAGGTTGTCCATTGATTCGCTCCCTAAGATAATCTAACATAGAAGATTTTCCTGTTCTTGTCAAACCATATAATATATAAGTTTGGCTTCTATCTTTTGAAAGATAATGACTTACTAAAGTGTCAAGATTCTTTTCTCTGCCTTTAAACACAGTATCTGGAGGCGTATTAGAAATAGTCCAAGGTATGTCATTTTCATCTTTTATGTAATCATCCTCTTCAATTTCATATGTAGCCTCAGACTCCATAGGAGGCAGTTCTCTATTTTGATATTTCGGGAAAATACTGAAATGAACATCAAATGAGAATATTCCTTTAATGTCATTTGTGAATAGGCTTTCTGTGCAACATTCTCCAGCTGCTAATTCTGTCAAATGTTCAATTTTGTATAGTTTATTATTTATTACAATATTTACAACGAAGGATTGAGTAGTAGATTCACCTATATTGGATACAACAAAGTCAATGTAACAATTATTATTATCATCAATCTTAACGTAACACGGATCAGGAGAAATAGATAAATTCGGAAGTGCATTAGCATCCTTTTCTTCTATCTGCTTTCCGATTTCATCTAACCACTTATCAAAAAGAGGAAGGAAGAATGTACGACCGTAATAAGTCGTAGTAGCAACAATGGCATCTTTGCATTTCAAAATTGCAGTTTGTGAAGATACCAAATCTCTATAACGCTCATTGGGATTATGGCTAGCATATGGTTTCAGAATATCAATTATACTGTTAATTATATTTTGCGATTTTATATCTGTAGCTGTCATTATTGAGGAAAGAGATCGTGCAGAGTCCCACATTGATGCGAATAGCGAAATATTAAACAAATTGAAATTCCAATCAAGACAATTTTGCAAACAAGCATTTAATTGCTTGATTCTTGCTTGTCGATGAGAAAAAATTTGTTTGACAAATGAGTTGAAACTTACAGAAGGATTGTTATCAATTGCAGAATGTTCAATCTCATTAAATAAATCAAATGCTCTACTCCTAAATTTCATACTATGACATTTACCCGTGAAGACACCTGTACCATCAGCATCATTTGCCAATGTTCCCCAAGCTCCTTCCGCAGCGGCACCTACCGTAATGTATGAAGATAATAGTGTTCTAAAGTTTTCTGCACTATCATTGTTTAAGCAATCTTGTTGAAGCTGCTTTAATGTCCATGTCTCCCAATCTGGATCTGGTGTTTTGCCACCTTCAAGCTGAGAAATCACAAAATGCAATTGTAGATACTTAAGTAAAAGTTCCTGAAGATGATTCCTTTCTCCTAAGGCGTTAAATATACCTAGTGCTTCAACATAATAACTACATGCACTATCTCTATACGCCTGCAATTCAGATAACTCTCCAGAATTATTTCTTATTAAGTTTGCAAATCGTGCATACATTCCATGACCTTTAAGTCGAGCATAATTAGCAACAGAAATCTTATACATAATAGAAGATGTCTGTTTAGAGTTGTAATAAGCACCAGCAGTCTCTAAGAACAACTGAGCCTTATCCTCAAATGATTCTGTTGCGTCATTTCGCTTGCTTTGGGCTCTACCAAACAGTTGTTCGGCAGGAATTATTTCATTCGAAGGAAGCAATTCCTGCCGTTTAGCCTCTTGACAAACATCCTCAAGAAGCATTTTGCTGATACTATCATTTGTGTCAACAGATCCGTTAATAGGTGTGGATGTATCGCTTGAAGAATCTGAATTATTGATATCATTGGAATTCATCCTTTGAATGGACTCTTTTAGCTTTGTGATAGCATTATTATTTGGTTTAACACTTTCTGCATATAATATTGCTTTTAATGCCTCTTCTCTATTATTACCTTTCTGATACAATCTTGCCATTGTTATATACAAATGGCCAATGCTATTTACATTAACGTCACTCTGTTGTTCAGTTAGAACAATAAGATATGCAAGGGATTGCAAAGCTTCAGTTGTATGATTTAATGCAATCTCTGTATTCACAATTCTATCAAGATAACTTCTTAAGTATTTAGGGGTTGGACGACTTGTGTTTATAATCTGATAAGAACGTTTAAGACATTCTTCTTTCTGTCCATTACGAATTAAAGTATCCAATTCCTTCTCTAATTGCTTACACTTTGATTCGTTCAAGTTTGGCAATTTTTTGCTTAGGAAAGCCGTTACTTCATTTGAAAATAAAATTGTAGGCTTAACCAATTTACTTTGCGATGAATCATTATCTGTGTGAGAAGTCTCTATGTTTTTTAAAAATCTTGTTCTTTTACTATCTGGAATACTATCTAAATCGACCTTGCCCATTACTTTTAGTTGAAGGCCTCCATTCTCTAATATTTTTTCCGACTCGGTTTTATATAGTTCTACATTTGTTTGATGGATGGCTTTTATAGACTGGCCTTCAGGGATATTGGTTGATTCGTCATATTCTTCCGCTTCATCATCAAAAATATCAGGATTTGTTCCTACATACGAAAGGATAATTTTTTGGAAATTCTCTATTTCTATATAAGCTTCCTTTTGGGAGGTCATTTCATCCATCATGAACTTCAAAACAGCAAGCATTGTTTTTTTTCTTTTAGCTGTAACTCCTTTGCGATATACAAGAGCTTTTCTAAAAAGATTCATTACGTCATGGTATGATGTTTCAATTAATGAAAACATAGTTGAATTCTCATTAATCCTGTTGCAATATAAGCGAGAACCAGGAGCGCAACTCTTTTTCTTGAAATTGACAAAATTCCCACTTAACGTCTCCGATAATCCAGAATCAGTTGTTATATTTATACCATTATCATTAATGCCTACGATAGTTGCATTAGTAGGTATTAGCGTCCTATTGTTTATGGATAAAATTGGAAATATCTTTAATAATAATGCATCAAAGATATCAAGCAATTTCTGAGAAGACAATCTATCTGCATCTCTGAAATTATTTTCTATCTCAGTTGTGGTTGAAATATTTTGAATACTATCTATGGAAGTTTGACGAACCGTTATTATAGTTTCGTCCCTTTTTTTGATTGTTGCAAAAACCGGTGTCAGGTTAACGATTTCACCAGACACTTTATTTGTGTTAAAGGATATTTGAACCTTGTCGCCAACCTTATAGCTATTAGTTATAATATTGTACAGAGGAATATGACCGCAATTAGGACAAAAAAATGCGGATTTTGATATTTCTTTTCCACAATCTGGACATTCGACAAGTTTGTTCAATAACTCCGTATTTTTTGATTCTTTTATTTGGGCAATAGATGAACTTTGATCTTGCATCTGAATAGTATTTGATTGTTCTTTTGCAAATAAAAAAATGTTTTGAGCAATCCTTTGTAACCTAACTCCAGTCCATGTGATAGGTGGGTTATTAGCAGCTACTATCAAAATCTGTTTTGTCTCCTTTATTTGATGAAAACTAAAAATAACCCCGTATACTTCAAAATATAGGCATTTTTGGTTCTTATTATAATATAGTTTTGAATCATAGAAACTTGTTGCATTCTTTAGTACACAATCTGCAACTGCAGAAACCCTTGTTTTTATGAATTCATAAAACAATCTGGATTTATATTTTTCTGTCTTAATAGCAGCATTGAGTAAATTAATAGCAGATAGAAAATAAAAGAGTGAATTAGCATCTGTGACATTTATCTTATTGATTACGTCCATCGCCTCATCAACTACATTTTCGTCAATTGGTTGTATTTCGTCTCCAATCAATTGACTGTATAGTCCAAATATGTGTTCTGATATTTTGCTCATAACATTTATCAATTATTGCGTTCAGCCAAAAGTTCTCTAATGTTAACCTTAAGCAAATCTGAAATCTTTGCCAACGTCTGCAAGTCTGGTTGTGAGGTATTCGTGCACCATTTGCTGACGGTAACAGGATCCTTGCCAAGTTGCTCTGCAAGCCACTTGTTTGTTTGACCTGCGTCTGCGAGAACTGCTTTCAGTCGATTTAGTTTTTTGGGATTTTCCATATTTAATAAATTAACGTTGAGCACAAATTTACTAAATTACATCTTAATAAAAGAAATAATATGCGTTTTTTTTATTTTTTTTGGGGTGATAATTTATCATTTTATCACCCAAATACACAATAAATTGATGATGAATGACAGAGTTTGCTTTAATGTTAACGCGTATATCCACATATGTATGAAAATATATCACATCCATCCTTGCTCAAATACACACTCTTTCAGGTCTTCGTGGATCTTTATTAATCCAGAGTCAGGAGACTTAGCCGCAGCTATGGCAATGCTGAGGAAATCACCGCCGCCATACCAGTCTTTGAATAGGTACTCAGTGAAGCGAGCTACGTCTTCAAGTCTGTAATCAAGATAGACGGCAATGTTTTTTAGTGTAATGGGCGATGTCCTGTGTAGCAGACTTCTTTGTACATTTTATTTTTCCCTCTTTTATAAGCCGTTCTTTCTCGGCCTTTATCCTTTTGAGCAGAACAGAGGCTGGTTCATCATTCGGGTCTTGTGGCACAAGTTTGCCGTGAATTGCGAGATCAAGTATCTTTTGACGGAGTTTCTTCGTGTCCATAATCATTCTTTGTTAGAGTTTTCCGACATTTTGTCTTCATTGAAAGCCTTAATCTCGTCCTCTATCACTTGTTTAAGTTCCTTTTGGGGAACGATGAGTTGATAATCGGCTACGCCAATGGGCTTGCCATATCTTCAAGAGCCATTTCCACCTCTACGTGGTCTTTCTCTGCGCAGAGGATGATGCCTATTGAGCGGTTTTCACCCTTAAAGCGTTCCAAACGGTCGAGCAATGAAAGGTAATAGTTCATCTTGCCAGCATATTCCAGCTTAAACTCGCCTATCTTCAAGTCGATGGCGACAAGGGAACGCAAACCACGATGAAACAACAACAAATCCACACGACTGGTTTTGCCGTTGTATTCTAATTCATATTGATTGCCTATGAATGTAAACCCTTTACCCAATTCAAGCAGGAACAGCTTTACCTTATCAACCAATCTGCGTTCAATTTCTAATTCCAATATAGGCGAAGTGACACCAAGAAAGCCCAGGTTATAGCTGCTGCGGAACACCTCATTGGCATACAAGGCTTGCGGAGCTGGCAATGTGTTTTTGAAATTATTGTCGCTTTCTTCTTGAAGGCCCTTGTGCTCATACAGCTTCATTTTTATAGCACTTGTAAGCAAGTCGCGATTCCAACCCTTTCTTGCTGTTTCTTCCGCATAAAAGAGTGTGTCTTCGTCATTCAAGTTCTTGTTGAGCAACAATAGGTTGTGACCCCATGGCAAAACTGCTACGGCTTGTAGCAGTTTTGAGCCGCTATCCGCATATCGCAAATAAAACTTCTTCATGTTCCACATCTGCCGTGTAGAAAGTCCCATATTAGAGTATTGCACTTTCAAATCCACCGACAAACATTTAACTACACAGCTGCCATGTTTGCTTTCTATTTTCTTTTCATACAGCAATTTGCCTATTTCCCAATATGCAGAGGTGACATTCCCGTTCACCTGTTTGGTCACCCTTTGCCGGGTATCATTGATTACTGCAACAACCTGTTGCAGTAATTGTTGGTATTCATTTTCAGAGAACTCTTGCTTCATGATTTCTTTCATATCAATCCTCCTTAATGTCTGCCAACAACTTTTTCAATTCAGCTACAGCATAGCTGATATTTTGGCTTTTCTCCTCAATGGTGGTCATAAGTTCTGCGAATGTACGGTCATCCTCTTCTCCTCCTTGTTTTATCCAGGTAATATCAAGACTTGTTTTATCACGAGCCATGATTTCATCAATGCTATATCTGCGCCAACGGCCAGTTGGGTTACTCTCGGCATCGTATGTCTCTTTCCGTGCTGACAGGCCATCTGCGTGGTAACACTGTACAAATCGTCAAGGTGATGACGTTCCAGCTTGTTAGTGGCAAGAGTATGCTTTACATCCGTTCGGTAGTCATAGAACCATATTTCTTTGGTGGGTTGACCTTTGGTGAAGAAAAGTACGTTGGCCTTTACGCCTTGGGCATAGAATATGCCTGTAGGTAAGCGCAGGATGGTATGTAAATTGAAGTTAGTAAGTAATCGCCGCCGTATAGTTTCTCCGGCATTACCACGTTATCGGGTAACATCACGGCTGCACGTCCTCCTGTTTTCAATGTCAGCATGATGTGCTGGAGGAAGCTCAATTGGTTGTTCTTTGTTTCCACATAGAAATCTGGGCGGTTAATTTCAACAGAACCGGACGGGCGAGTGCCAAACGGAGGATTGGCAAGAACGACATCAAACAAAGTGGAAGGTTCTTTTCCAAAGAATCGTCACATGTGATAGGACTACGGTCTGTGCCGATGCCATGCAAGTAAAGATTCATGGAAGCCAATGTTACGACCAATGGGGTATTGTCAACGCCATGCAGAGCCTTGTTGTTCAAGAATTCTTGTTTTGACAAATCGGGCGACTGGTCTTTCATGTAATCGTATGCTGCCAGTAGGAAGCCACCTGTGCCACAGGCGGGTCGCATACCGTTTCGCTTATCTGCGGCTTGATGCAGTCCACCATTGCGCTGATGAGTGGGCGCGGTGTGAAATATTGTCCGGCACCGCTCTTTTTGTCCTGGCCATTCTTTTTCAAAATACTTTCATAGATTGCCCCTTTTACATCGCCATCCATAATGAGCCATTGCTCCTCGTTAATCATGGTGATGACCTTTTTGAGATAAACGGGCTTATCTATTTTGTTCTGTGCTTTGGTGTAAATGGTGCCTATCAGATTATCCTGCTCACTAAGTATCTTCAAAGTTTGCTCGTATTGACTGACCAATTCGTAGCCATCCAATTCTATCAGGTCATTCCATTGATAGCCTTCCGGTATGGCGGACTCCTCGCCATACATTTCCACATTCTCTATGTCCATCTTTAAAAACAGCAGATAAGTGAGTTGGGTGATGTAGTCGGTGAAGCCTATGCCTTGTCCGGATAGTGTGGTAGCTAGATTCCATACCTTTTTTGTCAATGACTGTTCATCGGGTTTATTGTTATTTACCATGATGTTATGCTGTTTTTCTTAATACTACAAAATTAAACAATGAATGGAGTGCGGCATCCGCTTGTTGCATATTGCCGAAAGCACTTATCATTTGGGCTGCATGGGTACGGTCGGTCATGCGCAAATCCCTTGTGGTGCAGGCTCCATTGGAGGCAATATAGTCCACAATACGGCTCATTACCTCACGCTGTTTGTTCGTGATGCCACCTTGCTTTTGACCGCACCATAGGTTGAAGAACTGTTTGGCTGACGGATATACGCTTTCCAATCGCTCGATTTGATGATAAGCAAAACGTACAAGCTGTATGAGGTTGGTCAATGCTTCTGCTTCTTGTTTTTTTAAAGTACGTTTTACCTTGTCAGGACTGATAAAAGTATGATAAAGTAATCTCTATTCATGCTAAAGAGCTTCATTTTGCTAAATCAACCGCAACTTATGATGTTATTTTAAAAGATGTTGTTATTTTTGTAGCTTAGATTGGTTTGTGTTTATTAAATGGTTTCGATATAATGAGTAAAAGTCATCTGTTTTTAAAGAACGAATTTGGTGTCTGTCTTATGTTTAATCATACAAGAGGCAGGGATAGTAATGAAGAAACTTTGGAAGACGGAAAGGATTATCGTCAGCAGAGAGAGAATTTTCATCGTTGCCGTATGGATTTTGAACAAGCTTTAAAAAATCGCCATAGCTCAAGAACGAAAAATATTTCAGTTGAACATTTTGATGTGCTTTCGATTGACTTTTTAAAGATTGCAGATAGTACATTGGTAGAACAATATTGTCGGGTCTATGGTCTATCAGAGCTTAGTTATTCCAATATGAACCAGACGGTTTTATTCGCTATATCTGACGAAGAACGATTCAATGAAGTTTTTATGACTCAGATTGACTCTTTTGTTGCGGAAGGAAATAACGCTGGCACAGAGTATAAACCACTGACTTTGATGGCCGGTTTTCATTATTGGAGCAGTGATTCGATGAAGTCTTTTGGTATTACGGATGGTGATGCCCATGATGTACTTCTTGAATTGGTGGAAAGTTCACCAAAGATAGTGTCAAAACATCGCATTGTAGTAGAAGCCATGGAAGGGTATCTAAATAGAAAGCGGATTACGTATAAAAAGATAGAGTCAGGAATATACCAACTGGATTTCATTCCAAAAGAAGAATTGGAATTCTTATTGGATAATTTTGATGTAATACAAAAAATTCAATCTTTGTACACTACTCGTGTACAGCCTAATAATTTTGGTGAACCGGAGCGAGTGTCAGATGCAACTTTGAATTTGCTTGAAGGAGCACCAACGATTGGTGTAATTGATACAGGAGTTCAGAGGTTAGCTGTACTAAATCCAATACTGGAGAGAGATGGGTTTGATTTAGTGGATAAGGACACCCCACATCCTTATGAGATTGATTTGAGGTCCGATTCAAGTCATGGTACAACCGTTGCTACATTAGCCGCATTCGGAAACAACTTCTATCGTAACATTAATGCCAACGTTGTTGATGCTGATGCAAAAATATTTTCTATTAAAGTGCAAAGCGGCGAAACAGGACTTGTGAATATCGCAGACATAAAAGAGGCTATCATTGCAGCTCATCGAAACTATGGCATTCGTATCTTTAATCTATCCATGTCCGTTCGTGGAAAATTTTATAATGAGGATATTTCTACTTATGCATATATACTTGACGAATTAGCTTACTCGTACGACTTATTGATTTTTATTTCTGTTGGTAATCTAAGTGTAGATGATATTGAGTGTATGCAGATTGTGGCAGCCGATTCTAAAACGAGTGATAAAGTCAAAAGATTTCTGAAATACCCCAATCATTATTATAATCCATTTGTTACATTGGAAGAAACAGAATGTCATGATGGTGAGTGTATGAATCTATGCGAGCCAAGTGAAAGCATGAACAATATGTCTGTTGGAGCTATAGCTGAAAGTTATAACCCTAACCATGGCAATTATGGATTGAGTTTAGGACGTGAATTTCCTGCTTATTATTCGCGTAAATACTACATGGACTATAATTCATTGATTAACGGTACTCGATTTAAGAATAACCAGAAAAACAAAAATCTTTTCAAACCGGATATAGTTATGCCTGGCGGAGATCAATTGGATATTGAGTCACGAATGATAGTCTTAGCGCCAAGGCTAGATGGAGCAGGCTTGAAAATAGAACAGAATTCGGGTACAAGTTACGCGACTCCACTAGCGGCTAATATAGCAGCTAAGATTACTCGTAAATATCCTAATCTAAATATGCAATCTGTGAAGGCTTTAATCATCAATAGTGCAGAGCCAATAAACAAGCATTATCTTGATGATACTGTCAATGATTTGAAATCCTTGGATAATAACTCATATCCAAATGTTGATAGTAACGAAAAAGCTATATTATCCAAGAGATATAGTGAGGAACGATTATCCAAGTATATATCGGGGCATGGTGTACCTAATATATCTAAGTGTATAGATTCAGACGATAATCGTTGCACGTTTGTTATTGAAGAAACGATAGCCTTTGATAGTCATAAGGTTGTTGATTTGAATATTCCTAATTATTTACTTCAATATTCAAAAAAAGATGCAGTGTTGACTTTGACTGCTACACTCTGCTATAAGTTCAATCCAAAGCGAACTGATGTATTGTCTTATTGCCCGATTCATATTGCTTTCAATTTTGGAAATAGTATGAATCGTGATGAACCTAAAAAAAATGCTGAGGAGTATGCAAGTAGAAGAGCGTCTGACAATAAAGATAGAATGGCTATAAAATCCAATGTAGGTTCATGGTCTGATGATTTTTATCCGGTATCAAGTAAAATATTCTCCAATGTGCAGAGGATGAGTTTAAATATCAGCCGTGATGAAATAGAAAAGGTTCATAATCAGATATCTATTATTTTTCGGTGTACATGTCGTGAGAATTTTGAAGGTACAAATCATCCGTTCTCATTTGTGCTGACCATAGAACAAAAGCATTCTGAAGAATTGGTTGGAAACAGTTTATACGATAGTTTGGAGCAGATTAATAGGGTAGAAGCTATCGCTCAGGCTTCTCTTGAAGCTGAATTATAATTCAAACGATAAAATGATTAGCTAACGCCAACCATTTTATCGTTTAAGAGTTTTCTCCAAATGTCAGTTCGAATAATATTATCATTATATCCATCTAGTATATTCCGTTTGATTGCATTAAGCAAAGCACGTTTTATGACGTAGTAGGACAAGTTTTTGCATTCGTTGTTAATGATGTTTTCTTTGGAATGTTCATTGTCAAAGACGAACCTATCTTTAATTGTATATTGGATAAGTGCATGTATTTGTTCACTGTTCGGTAAATCCATTTTAATAGATAAATCAAACCTCCTAATAAGAGCTTCATCTATCATTTGCAATTGGTTTGTAGCTGCAATGATGATAGTATCTTGACTTACAAAATCAAATAGTTGTAATATGGTATTTACAACCCGTTTCATTTCGCCATGATCTTGATCGTAATCTCTTATTTTCCCTAAGCTGTCAAACTCATCAAGCAAAACAATAGCTTTTTCCTGAACTGCAGTCTTAAATATTTGAGTGAGATTTTTGCTTGTTTCTCCTAGTCTCGATGAAATGACTGTACCCAAATTGACTATAATCAGTGGACGATTCAATTCGCCAGCTAAGACATAGGCACTTAATGTTTTTCCACATCCAGATGGGCCATGAAGCAATATCTTATTGGATACCGGAATATCCATTTGGGCAAGAGCTTCAGCTTGTTGTCTTTCCTTAATAAAATATTTAAACTCCTCACGAACATCTTGCGTACAAACCAAATCCTTCATTGTAAATGAAGACATTACCGTCTGTAGAATATACTCGTCTGCTTTGCTTTCAAACTCCTTATTTAATCGATATTCTCTTAATTTCCCCAATGAGTTTTCTCTATCAGAATCTTTAATGATAGATAAGATTTCTGTTGCAAATTTGCCCCTGTTATTTTGTTGAGAATATTCTACATACTGATACAACAAATCTCGCAAACGAGCATTGTCATTTGCTAAGGCAAATTTTGCTATTTGCTTGATGTAATCAGTCTGTTTCATGATGAATTTATTTTCTTTAATTTACAAAGATAGACAATTTAGCCGAATTGCCAAAATTTTGGAAGAATGGGAAGGATAATTTAACAAAAGATTTATTTCAAGATTTATTTCAACATCAACTTTATAGAAACTGCTTGCATTAACATCATATCGTAATCTATGAAAACAAGTATTTCCCTCATTTGTTTTACTGATATCTTTTATTCTCATTTTGATATAATTGGGTGTTTGATAATATGCTCATCTATTTTAATCTTGTGCTTCCCTGTTGTAGTGCGTAAGTTTTTCCTAATGGTGTCAATGGTAGAATTGGCAAACCATTCGTGGAATGTCTGCATAACGAATTGAGCCGTGACATCCCGGCTGATGTTGTATTGAAAAGCGATGTTCCAAGCGAAGTTCTTTAGTGAGATTTGGGTAACAGAAACACGTCGTTTGATGTGGATGTTTACACTAAGCGCTTGCCGATTGATGACAAAGTATCGGACACATTCGCAGATTTGGAAGATTTCTTCTTCGCTAAAGTCAAACTGTCTGAATGTATTTCGGGTGTATTGCAATACGGCTTGTAGCTTTTCATCTTCTTCTCTTTCTTTCTGTTGAAGATACTGCCGTTCCTCATGCTGGTACTCATAATGGAATAACTCCATCCGTTTCATTTGAATATCGTCATTGCCAACCATAGATATAGCTGTTGCTAAATTGCAATCATCTTTAGTTAGTCGGTCAGATTGCGTAGGCTTGTGACGGAATAAAGAAGGAAGAGATATTATATGTGCCGACAGAGAGAGGCATAAATGGTAAATGAATTTTAGAGCAACATAACACGCTACCATGATAAAAGGGAGAATGCTTAACTGTACCCCCAAAGTGTCACTCACAGGGAATGATATTGTGGATGCCAGAAGCACCGTTACTACTTCTATTACCCAGGACTGGAATATATGTTGCCTTTGCTTCATAACTATTTTTATCTATGGTTGTTTTGCAAAGGTATAACGTATTTCCGTAAAAAACGAAAGCCAAAAATAAGCAGTAAAGAGGCAACAACTTCATTTTATGGTGTTTGTGCAAACAAGAGTATAACAAGAGAAAATACCGATGAAAAAATGAAAACATCTGCAAATAAGAAACGGATAGTTAAATAAATATAAATCTTTCTTTGGCCTACATAAAACCATGTTTGTCCTTATGCTTTCTGTATGTCAGTTATAAAATCACCCTTATTTGTACCATAAAAACATAATTCGCTGATATTCATAGTATATTATATTTGAGGAAGTGAAGTAATTCAGACAAGGACATAAATAATAAGCAAAAGCGTGCAGTTTATCAGAACTGCGCGCTTTTGTGTTTTTTATTGTTATATACTTGTCGATATAAGGACACTGAGTTCTTTCTCTTTAATTCTTAAGAATCTATTTGCCATTACAAGTATTTAAGTCCTCATTAAAATATAAATCATGATATTATATTTTTCTTTGATGATTTATTTAATTAACCTAGGTAATGGCAAATATGAGATTAGTAAAATTAAAGTATCGTCCGAGTAAGGGCGTTTTCGTTTTTGAATACATGCAGGAGCAGATAGAGCGTCTTAGAGGGCAAGGAAAAGAACGGACAGTCGAAACATATCAGTCCGCATTGAACAGCTTCATGAAGTTCCGTGATGGCATAGACTTATGTTTTGATGAGATGGATGCAGATTTGATGGAACATTATGAAACGGAGATGCGCTCCACTCACCATTTAAGTCGTAATACCACTTCTTTTTATATGCGTATTTTGCGTTGTGTGTATCGCAAGGCAGTGGGTGAGGGACTGGCCCTTCCTGCAGATCCCTTTGAGAATGTATATACTGGTGTGGACAAGACCTCAAAGAGAGCTGCCACCCTGACAGATATCAAACACATCAAGCAGTTGGATCTTTCCGATCATAAATCGTTGGAATTTGCACGAGATATCTTTCTCTTTTCTTTCTATATGCGAGGAATGTCTTTTATAGATCTTGCCTATTTGCGCAAAAAAGATCTCAATAGTGGCTTTGTGAGTTATAGCCGTCGTAAAACAGGTAAGAAACTCATTATACGGTGGGAAAAACAGATGCAGGAGATTATTGACAGATACGGAGATTCGGAAACACAATATCTTTTACCTATTATAGAACGAGAAGATGGCACGGAGCGCAGACAATACCGGAATAAAATGTTGCTGGTGAACCGTAAATTGAAGAAGATTGCAGCCCGGGCAGGATTGACCACACCACTTACTATGTATGTAGCTCGGCATTCCTGGGCAAGTATAGCCAAGACGAAAAATATCTCGATTGGTATTATTAGCGAAGCGATGGGGCATGATTCAGAAACTACTACACAAATCTATCTTTCGTCTATACAGACTAATCAGATAGATAATGCAAATAGAAATATTTTAAAAGATCTATAAGAAGGGGAATATTTGAATTATTTTGAAATTAGGACGCACTCTTATATAGAGAGCGTCTATCGGCTGCAAAGGTATAGATTTATTTTCATTTTCTAGCATTTACAGACTGTAAACTGATAAAAAAGTTTTTTTTCTCTCTATATATATCATAAACTTATGGGCTGATTTAATTCATACAACTTACTACATTAATGGAAATCAGAAATTTAAGAAATCGGACGCTCTCTATATAAGAGTGCGTCTGTTTTTAGTCGGATTATTCCACTATGAGTATTGTAAATAACAAGGGCAAAGACATGCCACAACAAATTTTGGGAACGATGGTTCAAAAGACCGACGACGCCGTAGGCATATTCCGAAATGATCAGGAAAAAAAGCATTGGTATGTGGCTGTTGTAAATAACAGAAGTGAAAAAGCCTGTCAGGATAGATTACGAAAACGTTTGAAGAACGAAACTGATAGTGAGAAAGCTTATGAAGTTTATGTCCCTATCCAACAGGAGATGAGTATTCGTCATGATGGTAAACGTAAAAAAGTGGACCGTATTGTTTTTCCTGCTCTTGTTTTCATTCGCTGCACAGATTCAGTAAGACGGAAAGAAATAGTCTGCCTTCCTTATATAAAACGTTTCATGGTTAACATAGCCGGTTCTTCCCGAAATACTTGCCGTCCCGTAGCTATTATTCCAGATCATCAGATGTACAGCTTGATGCGTATGGTCAATGATGCCGAAGAACACGTCACTATTGAGTCATGCCCTCTGCATTTGGGCGATCGTGTCCGTGTAAACGGTGGCAAACTGGTAGGATTGGAAGGGAATATATGTCGTGAGATAGATGGTTCTACTAGTCTGGTTGTAAAAATTGATATTCTTGGATGTGCTAAAGTTACCATTGCTAGAGAATTGCTGGAACCTATAGCGGAAAAAAACTCAGTTAACATATAAATTATATATTGACAGACAATGACCATAGCAGTAGACTTTGACGGTACTATTGTTGAGCACAAGTATCCGGCAATCGGCAGGGAGTTGCCGTTTGCCATTGAGACATTGAAAAAATTGCGTGACGAACATCACAGGTTGATTCTATGGACAGTGCGTGAAGGGCGTCTGCTTGACGAGGCTCTTGCCTTTTGCCGTGATCGCGGTCTTGAATTTTATGCCGTGAACCGCGACTATCCGGAGGAGGAAAAAGGGCGTAACAATCATTACTCACGCAAGCTCAAAGCCGATCTTTTTATAGATGACCGCAACTTGGGAGGCCTTCCCGATTGGGGTACTATTTATGGAATGATTCATGACGGAACCACTTTTTCGGATTTGATACGTAGTGCCGGTGAATCTCCTGTTTCGGAGAATCCCGGCAGAGGCCTTTTCTCGCGCCTGTTTGGCAGATGATTGAATAATAAATGAAAAAACTGATATGAAGACTTTAAAGAAACTATTATTGTTTGTTGTGGCGTCCGCCTTGTTGGCAGGCTGCACCTCCTATAAAAATGTACCTTACATGCAGAATCCCGAGGTCGTGAACAGTTACAGGGAAGATCTTCCCCTTTATGATGCAAAGATTATGCCGAAAGATCTGCTGAGTATAACTGTGAACACGAGTGACCCTCAGGCTGCCGCTCCTTTTAACCTGACGGTACAGACTCCTCTGAATGCAGCCCTGACCAATATTAATACTACCACACAACCCACTCTCCAGCAGTACCTGGTAAATAACAAGGGTGAGATAGATTTCCCCGTTATCGGTCGTCTGAAGGTAGGCGGCCTTACGAAAAACGAGGCGGAAGATTTGATCCGGGAGCAATTGCAGCCCTATCTGAAAGAGAGCCCTATCGTTACAGTCCGTATGGCAAATTACAAAATTTCGGTATTGGGAGAGGTGAACCGTCCGGGTACTTTTACCGTAGGAAATGAAAAGGTAAATATCCTTGAAGCCCTTGCCATGGCGGGAGATATGACTGTTTATGGCGTCCGTGACAATGTGAAACTGATTCGTGAGGATGCAAAAGGCAAGCGTGAGATTATCAATTTGAATCTTAATAATGCAGAGCTGGTTGTATCTCCCTATTACTACCTGCGCCAGAACGATATCATCTATGTAACGCCCAATAAGACAAAAGCCAAGAACTCAGACATTGGCAGCAGCACCAGCATGTGGATCAGTGCTACATCCATTTTGGTATCTCTTGCAAGCCTTCTGGCAACCATCTTGAAATAAAACTCATAAATATAATTGTTGATTACAAACTGTTGATATGACTGACGAACAGAAGAACACCCCTTCGGGTACCGAGCAACGTGAGGAGAACGTTGATCTTTATGCCTTGTTTTTTAAATACTTTGCCTATTGGCCGTGGTTTGTAGCCAGTGTGCTGGTTTGTATTATATCTGCTTTCATCTATCTCCGTTATCAAGCTCCTGTCTATAATGTTGATGCGGCCGTACTCATCAAAGAAGGTGACAAGAAAGGTGGAAGCAGTAATAATCCTATGGGAGCCCTTCAGGATCTGGGTATGTTCTCCATGACTAACAATTTTGACAATGAGGTGGAAATCCTGAAGTCAAGAACCTTGATTAAAAAGGTGGTGAATCATTTGAATTTGTATATTTCAGTGGCCGAGGAACGTATGTTCGGCTATAACACTCCTTTATATAAGTCCACTCCGGTAAAAGTTTATATGACTCCTGAAGAGGCAGACAATCTGGAAGAAGGAGCCAAGCTTCATCTAAAATACACCATGAATGGAAAATTGGATGTAAAAGTGGAATATATGTTTGACGAGGAGAAGCAGGAGGCTGAGGTAAGTTTTGACAGTATTCCGGCTGTTTTCCCCACTCCAGTAGGAGTTTTCAGTTTTACAAAGAACGACTCGGTCCCACCTTTGGAAGAAGATATGAATCTGGTGGCATACGTTAATTCTCCTACAGATGTGACGGAAAGTTATGTAGAGAATTTGTCAGTGGAACCCACTTCGAAGACTACCACAATTGCTGCCATCAGCTTGCAGAATACGGTAAAGCAGCGCGGTATCGATTTCATCAATTGTTTGGTTGACTTTTATAATCTGGACGCGAATGACGAGAAGAATGAAGTGGCTCAAAAATCCGCAGAGTTTATAGACGAGCGTATTGGCATTATCAATCGGGAGTTAGGTACTGCCGAAACAGAACTTGCCGATTTCAAGCAACGCTCCGGATTGACCGATTTGACCAGCGATGCCCGTCTGGCTTTGGAGGAGAGTTCGAAATATGAACAGCAGCTGACCGAGAATGCCACCCAGTTGAGACTGGTGGAGTCCTTGCGTAACTACGTGAACAACCCGAAGAATGCAAACGAGGTGATTCCCGCCAATGTAGGGTTGCAGGACCAGAATTTGGGTTCTATCATCAACCAATATAACACGATGCTGATCGAACGCAAGCGTTTGCTTCGTACCTCTTCCGAAAACAATCCTGCGGTAATCAATATCAATACGGGCATCGAGTCCATGCGGCACAATGTGCAGACTACCGTGAACAGTGTACTGAGAGGGTTGCAGATAGCGCAGTCCAACCTTGAACGTCAGGCACGGAAGTTTGAAGGCAGGATCAGCAGTGCGCCGCAGCAGGAGAAAGAATTTCTTACTATCTCCCGCCAGCAGGAAATCAAGGCGACCCTTTACATTATGTTGCTTCAGAAGCGTGAAGAAAACGCAATAACCCTGGCATCCACTGCTAATAACGGACGTATCATCAAAGCTGCTCTTCCTAGTAAAAAGCCGGTTTCTCCTAAGAAGAAGATAGTTCTGCTGGCTGCCTTTGTATTGGGTATGGGTATTCCTGTAGGTCTTATTTATTTGAAGGATTTATTAAAATATAAGATAGAGAATGCCGAGGATGTGGAGAAGATAACGGATGTTCCTATTTTGGGTGAGCTTCCTTTAAGTAAGAAGCCCGAAAAAGGTGCCATTGTGGTTCAGGAGAATCAGAATGGTATGATGGAGGAGGCTTTTCGTGGTCTGCGTACCAATATGTTGTTCATGCTTGGTGCCAGTCAGAAAGTGGTGCTTTTTACATCCACACAGCCGGGTGAAGGTAAGTCTTTTATTGCTGGAAATACGGCAGTCAGTCTGGCCTATATGGGTAAGAAAGTTGTTATTGTGGGTTTGGATATCCGCAAGCCGGGGCTGAATAAGGTCTTTAATCTGTCCCATCGCACGGAAGGTATTACCAATTATCTGGCTGACCCCGAGCATACCAATCTTTTTGATATGATACAACATTCGGATGTAAGTCCTAATCTTGATATTCTTCCGGGTGGTCCTATTCCTCCCAATCCTACAGAGTTGATGGCGCGTACGGTACTGGAAGATGCAATAGAGAAATTGAAAGAGCGTTACGATTACATTATTCTTGATACGGCTCCTATTGCTATTGTGACCGATACTGCTATTGCCAGTCGTGTGGCTGATATGTGTGTGTATGTGTGTCGTGCAGATGTAACTCCGAAGTGGGGATATCAGTATATTAATGTGCTGCGGGATCAGAAGAAATTCGATAAATTGGCTACAGTAATTAATAGTGTTGATTTGAATTCAAGAAAGTATGGCTATGGGTATGGTCATAAGTATGGCTATGGTTATGGGATGGAAAAGAAACATGAGAAGAAAAGCAGATAGAAACATCTATTTTTTGCCTTGTGGTATGAGCTATGATTTCAATCTTTTTTAGGTCATCTAATTAGATGCTAATGGAAGAAAAGAAACAAAGGTGGAAATTATGACTCATAACACAGACGGAAAAATAGATGGTTATAATATATAGAAAAAATAGATGTCAAGCATATCAACCAATAACAGGCGTATAGCCAAAAACACTCTTTTACTGTATGTTAGAATGCTGTTTTTAATGTTAGTAAATCTGTATACTTCACGAGTTATCTTGCGTATCTTGGGAGTTGATGATTATGGCATATATAATGCTGTTGGAGGTATTGTTCTAATGTTGTCTTTTCTTAATTCTGCATTAAGCAACGGCTCGTCCAGATTTATTACATACGAATTAGGCAAAAAAGACAGTTCATGTCTGAACATTATTTTCTGCACCATTTTAAATGCACATCTATTATTAGCCATAATAGTTGTTCTGATTGCAGAAACTGTGGGACTATGGTTTGTGACAAATAAGTTGGGCTTAGCCGCCGATAGACTCAACGCTGCTCTGTTGGCTTATCATTTCTCGGTTCTGACTTCTGTAGCCACCATTACCCAAGTACCCTATACAGCTACGATTATAGCCCATGAGAGAATGCAGATTTACGCATACGCTAGTATCTTTGAGGTTGTGTTAAAGTTGTTGATTCTGTATTTGCTTCCCATATTGGGGCATGACAGATTGGAAACTTATGCTGTTCTTTTATTTATAGTGCAAATAATAATAATAAGTATCTACAGAGTTTACAGTATTCGAAAATTCAGTGAAACCAAATATAAGTTCATTTTTAATAAAAAGAAGTTTCAGGAAATAACTAGTTTTTCAAGTTGGAGTCTGTTAGGCAATGCTGCTCATGCACTGACAGGACAAGGCACAAATATTCTTCTACAGATGTTTTTCGGACCAAAACTGGTTGCTGCCAGAGCCATTTCACTGCAAGTCAACATGGCGGCTAATCAATTTGTCAATAATTTCAAGTTAGCAGCAGACCCTCAAATAGTGAAGTACTATGCAGCTGGTGATGTAGGAACATCCAAACGGCTTACACTGAACACAGCCAAATTTTCTTTTTTCCTCATGCTTTTCCTTTGTCTTCCCATATATGTTGTTGCCGATCCATTGCTAAAACTTTGGTTGGTTATAGTACCACCTTATACTTTGATTTTTCTGAAGCTGATTATTTTGCAGAGTTTGTTTAGCGTTTTTGACACCTGCTTTTATTCCGGATTGTATGCTTGCGGAAGGGTAAAAGAAAATGCTTTAATTAGTCCGTTTATATTGTCATTGCAGTTCCCTGTCATTTACATAGCATTCAAGTTGGGCGGTTCACCTGTATTTCTGTCATATGCAGGAATCATGGCGACATTAATATTGGCAATTATCGTTAAACCGTTATTGTTAGTAAAATTGGCTGGATATAATTGGGATGACATTAAGACTGTATTTATTCCTTGTTGTAAAACAGCCATTGCAGCTTTTATTCCTTCATTGTTTGTTGCCCACTTTTTGTCCAAAGACTATTGGCAATATGCAGTATTATTGGTTATAGTCATGGCAATTGTCATTTTTTGTATATTATATATTGGCATTAGGGGAGACCAGAGAATAGAGATTTTAAATCTAATAAAGAATAAGATATTGCGAAAATGAAAATTCTTATCATAGGGGGAACTGGCGTGTTAAGCGCCGACATACTAAAAAAAAGTATAGAATGTGGATATAATGTTAGCGTTTTGAATAGAGGTCACTATAATTCACAGATTCCTCAAAATGTTACTATTTATAAAGCTAATATACGTGATATAGAGGAAGTGAAGGTTAAAGTGGGAAAAGAAAAATTTGATGTTGTTATTGATTTTTTATCTTTTAATGTAAAACATCTCCAAACATCATTTGAATATTTTAGGGACAAATGTATTCAATACATCTTCATATCGTCTGCTTGTGTTTTTCGAAGAAAAACGGAGGATGGCATTTTACTGGAAAGCAGTCCTAAGCCTAATAACGAATTATCTTATAGTATTGAAAAATACGAATGTGAAGTATGGTTGCGGGACAATGCTAAAGAAACTGATTGCAAATATACAATTGTCCGTCCGTATATCACATATGGTAATACAAGAATACCATTTGGTATAGCCCCATTGGCAAGATACCATTGGACAATTGTTGCAAGAATCATGAACGATAAACCAATGTTCGTTTGGGACAATGGAACAGCGTTATGCACGTTAACGCATACAGAAGATTTTGCTTACAATTTTGTTCAACTTTACTTGAATAAGAAAGCCTTTAATGAAGATATAAATTTTGTCGGAGATCAAGTGTACTCTTGGCAAGAAATGCTTGAAACATTATATGAACTATTAGATAAAGATAAAAAAAATATTGTTTCAATTCCAACTAAAAAAATTGCTCGAATTTTGCCTTGTTACAAGGAATTTCTTATCGGAGATAGGTCGCTTAATGCTGTATTTGATAATACAAAATTAAAAGAGTGTATACCTAATTATAAGCAGAATATATCATTAAAGAAAGGATTGGAGATGATTTTGATCTATTACAAGGAGCATAACTTTTTGAATGGGATAGATTATAAATATGATGCTCGAATCGATAAGCTAATAAAAAAAGAAAATGGGATTAATTTTGACTTTATTGATTATTTGAATGCACATCGCATAAAAGACAGAGTGACTTATAGCATATATCGTAATTGGGGAGAAACACAATTAAATCAATTGCGTATTTTATTCCATGGAATAAAGAAAATAATGAGATTGAAATAATTTAGGATATTTTTTATGATACAAATATCAGATAAAACAAAATGTTGTGGTTGTAGGGCTTGTAGTGAGATCTGCCCAAAGCAATGCATCAATATGGAAAGGGATAGCGAAGGATTTCTTTACCCAGTTGTTGACAAAGAAATATGCATTGATTGTGGAATGTGTGAAAAAGTATGCCCGCAAATTCATGTGGAAGAAGCTAGAACAAGTAATTGGAATATTCCGAAAGTATTTTCTTCCTATGCCTTGAATGACCATATCAGGATAGACAGTACATCCGGAGGATTATTTTCTGTCTTGGCAGAACATTTTTTTGATACAGGTAGCTATGTGGCAGGAGCTCTGTATGACGAAGAGTTTGGCTTAAAGGGGATAGTGACAAAAGATAAAACTCTTTTGCCGTCTATTAGAAGTTCCAAATATCTGCAAAGCGATCCCAAACACATGTTCAAAGAGATAAAAGAACTACTGATTGAGGGGAAAAAGGTTTTTGTATGCTCCACACCTTGCCAGATAGCCGGACTGCTTAACTTCTTGCACAAATCATATGACAATCTTTATACCTGCGACTTCATATGTAAGGGCGTGTCTTCGCCTATGGTATTCAGAAAATATCTGGATGACTTGGAAAGAAGATATAAATCGAAGACAAAATCTGTAAAATTCAAGTATAAAGATGAAAAACATCCTTGGGGAGGATTGGCTACAAAGATAGATTTTGAAAACGGGAAAACATATCTCCGGAATAAAAAATGGGATTCTTACATGACGGCATTTCTTGACACAGGCTTCACTGTACGTCCTTCTTGCTTTGAATGCCCGTTCAAGTCGTTTCCACGTTACGCAGATATTTCACTTGGCGATTTTTGGGGAATAGACGATTTGATGTCATTCGTCCCGGAAAGAAGAAAAGGCTATTCTGTCGTTATGGTGAACAATCAACGTGGATTGGACTTACTGGAAAGAGTAAAAGAAAAACTGTATCTGAAAGAATACACGTTGATAGATGCTACAAGGCATAATATTCATATTGTACAGCCTTATGACCCAGCATTGGGATGGTCGGAAGAATTCAGGAAGGAGTTTTATGAAGATTTGCAACATAATGGTTACTGCTATGTAGTAAAGAAATACATAAATGTATGTGGATTGTCCCTGAAATCTAAAATAGAAAGACGTTTAGGAAAATATTGGAATATCTTACGGCAGATGTCTTTTGCCAGTGTGTTTAAAACAATCCGTTATAATTACCTGATAAGTAATGTGAAACGAGATGGAGGAAGATGGCTTATATTTAGGGGGGCGTATATACAGATGAATAATACGGCCCGTGTCTTTTTATATGCACCTTTTACTATGGGGGCACGCAAGGTTATAGGTTCATCTAATGTAACCAAATTCCAAATGGACAAATGGACGACATTGGTAGTAAATGGTAAATTTCACATGAATGAGAATTCCAATATATGGATAACACACTCTGGCAAACTTATTCTGAACGGTGGCTTCATCAATGAAAATGTTACCATCACTTGTGCTAAGCAAATCATTATCGGCAAAAACGCCCATATCGCACGTGAAGCTGTCATCAGGGACTATGATGGTCACTATATAGAAGACGTTGCCTACAGGACGTCTAAGCCTGTTATCATCGGGGACAACGTATGGATAGGCTACCGTGCCATGATTTTGAAAGGAGTAACCATAGGCGATAATTCGGTGGTAGCTGCAAACTCGGTAGTGACTAAAGATGTACCTGCCAACAGTATTGTGGCAGGTAACCCTGCAAAAGTTATCAAAACAGGAATTAATTGGAGAAGTAAACAGTAAGAATTTGATAAACATGAAAATAAAACTCATAACCTTTGCTCCCCATCCCAATTTTGGCACTTGTCTACAATCTTATGCACTGAATAAGGTCTTGCGAGACATAGGACACGATGTTGAGTTTATATACAACGGACGAGAGAAACATCCCCAATCTTTTATTGAGATGCTTATAAAAGGTTGTGCTAAATTATTGTTACCTAAATTTGTTATAGCATCTGTTAGGGAAAAGAAACGAGCGAGTAATACAAACTTTTACCAAGACCCTTGTATATTGGAACTGCCCAATCATCCATTTCTATATAAACTCAGTAAGCTTACTTTTTACAAAAAACTGTACAAAGTGCTAAAATGCAAGAATTTTCAATGGAAAAAAGTTTATAAGTTTACATATGAAGACGGCAATTTTAACATGCGGCGTATTTACAGTCTCAAACAATACGATGAAGTGGTGGAGGATACGGATCTGTTCGTAACAGGCAGTGACCAAATATGGAATCCTTATTGTGGAGGATTCAACCCAATGATGTTTGTTGAGTTTGGAGGAGATAAGAAGCGGATAGCCTATTCTTCTAGTATCTCACAGCCTGAACTGCCTGCATCGATTGCGTTACGTATAAAGGAAGATTTGGAGAAGTTCAGTCACATTGCAGTAAGAGAACTGCGCTCTGTGGAATTACTGAAAGAATTGTTGCATCGTGAAGACATTAAGCTGGTGGTTGACCCCACTTATCTGCTATCGGCAAAAGAGTGGGAAGAATTCGGAAACAGGGCACAGATAGAATTTGAGATACCAAAGCGGTATATCTTCTGCTATTTCGTAGGAGACAAGCGTTCTACTTTTTACGAACAGATGGTACAGGATACAAAGCAGTTCACCGGTATAAACGAAGTGATTACTTTGGAATGTTACAACCGCTCGTTAAATTATGGAAACGGACGGCTTTATAAAGATGCCGGTCCTTATGAATGGGTCTATCTTCTGCAACACGCATCTTATATCTGTATGGATTCTTTTCATGCAACAGTGTTTGCGTTGAAGTTTGGAAAAGAATTTGTCCATGCACTGAAGAATGAAGACAGTGAGACTGGTTCGCAGAATACGCGTATGTATGACATACTTGGACGATACGGACTATTATATAAATTATATATCGACCATATGCGTACAGATTGGCAAAAATTGATAGATTATGATAGGGTAAGCCCCATTATGATAAAAGAGATAGAGGCATCGATGAATTATCTTAACAATGCAATAGAAAACTGAAAATGGAAAAGGAACGTTTGATTTGGATAGACTTGTTGAACATCGTGTCTTGTGCAGGTGTACTTCTGTTGCACTGTACCAATGAAGAAGTACATCACTTCTCTGGGATGCCTTCGGCTAATTGGTTTATAGGGCTTACCACGCACAGCTTCTTTCTTTGGCCTGTCAATGTGTTTTTTATGATTTCGGGATTCACGTTAATTCGCCCTTCTTTACTTGTTAATAATATTAAAATGAAGGGGATGAAGAACTTCTACTCCAGAAGATTGAAACGATTGGGTATTCCTCTGCTTGTATGGAACATGTTGTATATGGTTAAGTATTTGGTTACTTCTTATCATCAAGGCGAAGAAATTGAGACGATACAGGAACTAATAGAAAAATTTGTGTTGTTCGATTACAACGGCTTCATGTGGTTTTTTGTTCCATTGATAATAATTTATCTCTCGTTTCCATTCTTAGCCGTGTTTATACTCAATTCTAACAGAAGTATGCTTCGTTTATTCTTGGTTATGGGGCTTGTTTTGGGTTGCATTCCACCTCTGGAATCATCTTTTACCGTGAAAGAAGGGTTGAGTAGCATCTATTTGATGGGCACACGTTTTCTTTATTTCATAGTGCTGGGCTATTACTTTGGAAATTTTGAAATAACTCCAAAAACACGGAGAAAGATTTATATTTGTTCTATTGTAAGTATGATTGTTATGTTCTTCGGGACAGTCGTGTTGACACTTTACATTCCTGAGCATTCCCGTTACTTCATTAACTATACAAATATTCCCTGCATTATTGCAGCAATAGGTGTGTTTACGTTCTTTAGATACCATGACTGGAACAAGCTCCTCGGACAAATTCGTCTAGTAAAGAGTCACTTAGCTTATTTAAGTAGCTTAAGCTTGGGTATTTATCTGATACAAGGAGCGTGGTTTTCAGTCTTAAACATCTTTCATGTATGTGAAGAACACATTCTGCTGAGGTTCGTGGTAATGTATGCTTTGTGTGTTGTTTCAGTGTGGGCAATGAAACGGATGCCTTGGGTGCGCCAACTGGTATAATAAGAAAATTGGGCTGACAAAATATTGTTGGCAGTGAAATTACAGAAAAATATGAAAACAACTGTAATAAGGCGAATATTAGAGTACTTACTGGTATTCTGTATCATTCTGGAGTTTAACACTCCCTATCTAATTTTTCCTGAAGTAAAACGAATGATACAGGTATTCCCTATCTTTATCTTGTTGGGTTTGCTTATCATTTCCAATTACTCTATAACCAAAAAAGTTAATATCCTGGTTTTTATATATTTGGTCGGTGCTTTATTTCCGATGCTGGCATTGCGTGACCATAATTACCCATCCTACATAATACGTTATGTTCTCATATTGCCTTTGCTTTGGATGTATCTAAGTCATAGGAAAGAATTTGGGTCTTCCGTTTACAACTCTTTATTCCTAAAATATTCCAATGTGATGGTAATAATAGCTGTCGCTTCATTGGTAATGTGGTTTTTATGCTCAATCCTTCAAGTTGTTCCTGCAACGTCATTTTTCCCTTATGAATGGGGATCAAGTATAGACTTCATTCCAACTTATTGGGGCGTATATTTTGAGACACAATCCATAGCTCCTTTGGGTGAAAAAATATGGCGTAATACGGGTATCTTCAACGAAGGACCTATGTATAATATGGCATTATGTGTGGCTTTCATCATTGAATATTTTATTCAACCCTTCAGATCAAAAACGAAACTTTGGATTTTGGCGATTGCCATTTTCACCACGTTTACCACCACTGGTCAATTCTTTTTAATGGGTATTGGTATTTGGAGTGTATTCAATAGGATGGGCCGCAGGTATCGTATTCTTTTATTATTAGTCGTGCCAATTTTATTATATTTTGGATATGTTGTGGCTGGAACGCTATTGGCAAATAAGAAGGCAACAGGTGGAGAGGATTCCATGAACTTGCGTACGGAGGATATTACATGGTGTATGGAAGCTGGCATGGAGCATCCAATGCTTGGTGTCGGATTGACGTTAAGGGAAGGCGAATCTTTGTGGCATGGAAAGACATTGGGACGGAGTAATTCTTTGTTTGCTGTGTTTGCCCGTGGAGGATTGTTTGTATTGATTCTTTATATCGGTGCATTACTTTTGATTCCTTATCTCTATTATAGAAAATATAAAGATCCTAAATGGTTTTATGCTATGTTTTGTTTCTTTTTAGTGTTTACTGTTACTGTTAGTTTCTTGAATTATCTTACATTGCTTTTTATTGCATGGGGAATGTCAAACATTAACTTGAAGTGCTGGAATAGTGGCTCTAAGGCATGGTAAATAAGGGAGCTATTAGATTGAACAGAGTAATATTGAGTGCTTACATTACTTTTGCTTTCTAGTAAATAGTCCTAAGCTTTCAATAAAAAAACGATATCCTATAAAACGATACTTTTTATACTATTCATTATATTATTCTTCAGAACATTTTTTCTGAAATAGATTATTTATTCTTCATTTTATCATTATGAAAGTAATATCAATCGCCATTCCTACTTATAATATGGAGCAGTGGCTAAACAGGTGTTTGGATTCAGTTGTAATACCTGAAATTATTGACAAAGTTGAAATTATAGTAGTGAATGACGGAAGCCGTGACCGTTCTTCTGAAATAGCTCACTCTTATGCAGATAGATATCCGGATTCGGTAATTGTCATAGATAAGGAAAATGGAAACTATGGTTCGTGTGTAAATAGGGCATTGGGAATAGCTACGGGAAAATACTTTCGTATTTTAGATGCCGATGACTGGTTTGACAGAAACGGTTTTATTGGATATGTGAATCAATTAGAATCACTAACTGTTGATGTTGTTGTCACTCATTATGTAAAAGAATTTGTGGGTCGAAAGAAAAATACTATATATGATACTTCATTCAAGTGTTTTAATCAAATACTATCTATAAATTCTTTACAGTCAGATGATATTGACTTTTATGAGGATTTAGTGATGCATAAATTGTCATATCGGACGGATCTGTTGAAATCATGTGAGCTGCGTTTGTCCGAAGGAATTTCTTATACGGATACTGAATATGTTTATTATCCTTTGTTGAAGGCTCAAAATATTATTTTTCTTGATATTTTGCTTTATAGATACTTTATAGGTCGCGAAGGGCAGACTGTCTCTATTTCTTCGCGAATCAGTCATGTTAATGATATGTATATAATCTTAGATAGAATGTTGTCAGATCCATGTCCAATCTTAAGGACACCTCCATCAAGAAGGATTCAAATGTATTTATTATGTACATTCATAGCTTCCTATTATTGGTCTATATTGGTGATTCAGAAACTGAATAAGGAAAATAATCTGTCTTTGGAAAAATTTGATGAAAGATTAAAGAAATGGGATGACGATATTTATAGTGAGGTCTCTAAGGTGAAGTGCCTAGGAGTTACCTATATTAAATATTGGCGTTTAACAAAAAAACAACTAATTCCTACGTCAATATATTGTTGGCTTCGTCGATTGTCTAGTAAATATTGATATATTGATTGCCTTGTCTGTGGAGGAGAAATTAGTTTATCATGTTTCCTGCTTTTCTTTGTTTTTGTATACTGCAATATTTAAAGTTGAACCAACATTTGAGTGAGTATGGAAAATAATATTTGTATTTTTCGTATATGCAATTTTGGTATTTTCTCTGTCCTGCAATTTAAATATATTTTAATAGTCCTTTATGCTTAAAAATGTAATAATAGTATGTGATTGCGCACATATACTAGGTGGTATAGAAAATGTTGCATTTTCTTCTGCCAAGGAATTGGTTAAACAGAATATTAATGTCTATTTATTTACCTCACAAGGCCCTGTAGATCAATCATTAATTGATTCTGGTATCCATGTTATATGCCTTAATCAGTATGATATGTTGTCAAATCCCAATAGGTTATTAGCTGTTTTTCAAGGATTGTATAATCGAACAGCATATATTAGATTTGAAAATTTTTTAATGGATTTCTCTTCCCATGATACTATTGTACATTTTCATTCATGGACGAAAGCCTTGTCTTCCTCTTTGTTTTATGTAACAGCAAAGAGGCATTTTAAAATAGTTATTACATTGCATGATTATTTTACGGTCTGCCCTAATGGTGGATTTTACAATTACCAAAAGAAGCATATTTGTTCTTATAGACCAATGTCATTAAGTTGTATAATGTGTAATTGTGATGCTAGGTCATATTATCAAAAAATATTTAGAATTATTCGTCAACTCTTTCAATGCAGAGCTCTTTTTTGTAATAAAGAGATAAATATCATATCAATTTCTAATCAAACAGAAAAGGTAATAATACCTTTTATAGAGAAAAAATTAAACGATGGTTCTATTTAAGAAATCCTGTTGTGTTGAAAAAAATCACAAAAGTTGCTATTGAGAAGAATGATGCATATTTATTTATAGCAAGATTATCAAGAGAAAAAGGTGCTGAATTATTTTGTCAAGCTTTGACGGATTTGAATCTTAAAGGCTATGTGTTAGGTGATGGAGAGTTAATGAAAGAATTGAAAGAAAAGTATCCAAAAATCGTTTTTTGTGGATGGGTAGATGGAGAAGAAAAAGAAAAATTTATACTAAAGGGCAAAGGCTTAATTTTTCCTTCATTGTGGTATGAGGGTTCACCATTGACCATTTTAGAAATGAAATCTTGTGGCATCCCTTGTATTGTACCGGATAAATGTGCTGCTTCTGAGGATATTAAAGATGGTTTTACAGGATTTGTATTTCAAACAGGAAGCCTATATTCACTAAAAAAAGCGATAATGAAATATGAAAAAGTAGATTTGTCTATTTTACAAAAGAATATAATATCCACTTTTGATGTTAATGATTATACTCCTGAAAATCATACGATTAACCTTATAAATATATACACTGAAATATTAAACGAGTAAATGATAAAGAGGAAAATTTTAATGGTATGCGAAGCCTTTGGAGGAGGTGTTTTTGCATACGTATCCCAGCTGTGTAATGATATGTGTGATGAGTTTGATGTATATTTGGCGTATGCTTTACGTCCACAAACACCCAAAAATTATCAGAAAGCACTTGATAAACGCGTACATTTAATAGAAGTAAAGAATTTTAGTAACGGAGTGCTTGATATTGTGGCTGATATGAGGGTAATTAAAGAGTTGCGTCAGCTACAGCAGAAGGTAAGACCTGATGTGATTCATCTTCATTCATCTATAGCCGGTGGTATAGGTAGGTGTGCATACAAAAGTTGCAAAGAGTATAAACTTGTCTATACCCCTCATGGATATGCCCATATATTGATGGGGAAAAACGGGAATAAGAAATGTAAGGTATACGAGTTGCTTGAAAAGCTGTTAGGCAAGCGTAACTGTATCACTTTGACTTGCTGTGAGAGTGAGGACGAGGTGGCAAAGACTTTGACTAGACGCACAGCTTATGTGGAAACAGGGGTAAATCTTGTTGATTTGCATACAACCATTGATCCTATAAATCCTGAACCTTCTGAGATATTTACTGTATATGGTATGGGAAGACTTTGCACTCAGAAACAACCGGATTTGTTCAACAGAATTGCAGAGCTGGTGCCTGAAGCAAGATTTGTGTGGATAGGTACGGGTGAGTTGCAGCATCTGTTGACTGCTCCTAATATCAAGGTGACAGGATGGAAACCAAGGCATGAAGCTATTGCAATGGGAAAAGGAGCACAAATTTATATATTGTGTTCATTAGGAGAAGCAATAGCCATGAGCCTAATTGAAAATATGTATATAGGCAAGCTTTGTCTAGTGAGTAATACAATGGGTAACAAGAGTGTAATCAAGAATGGCATAAATGGTTATATTTGTGAAACGGCGGAAGACTATGCGAAGCGCATTAGGGAAGCAATGAAGAAGTTTCCGCAGGAGTTGGCTGACCGGGGGCAGAAAGATGTCTTTGAGCATTATAATACAGAAAGAATGAAAAAAGACTACATCCAATTTTATAATAATGCTATTAATGGTAAATATAATAAATGAAATATGGCACATTATGATTATCTTATAGTTGGTTCCGGACTCTATGGAGCTACATTTGCTTATCGTGCAAAGCAGATGGGTAAAAAATGTCTTGTGATAGACAAGCGCCCTCATTTAGGCGGTAATGTATATTGTGAGCAAGTTGAAGGAATAAATGTACATAAGTATGGGGCACACATCTTCCATACCTCAAACGAGGTGGTGTGGAATTTTGTGAATTCGATAATAGAATTCAACCACTATACAAATTCGCCCATAGCAAACTATAAAGGAGAACTGTACAATTTGCCTTTTAATATGAACACATTTAATTCTCTGTGGGGAGTAAAAACTCCTGCTGAAGCTCAAGCAAAGATTGACGAGCAGAGAGCTGAAGCTGTGGTGGCTTTGGGCGGCCGTGATCCGCAGAACCTTGAAGAGCAGGCTCTGTGTTTGGTGGGAAAAGATATATTCCAGAAGCTCATTAAGGAGTATACAGAAAAACAATGGGGACGCAGCTGTAATGAACTGCCTGCATTTATCATTAAACGTTTGCCTGTTAGGCTCGTTTTTGATAATAACTATTTTAATGATAAGTATCAGGGCATTCCTATAGGCGGTTATAATAAGCTTGTCGAAGGGTTGCTGGATAGTGTGGAGTGTAAGACGGGGATTGATTTCTTTCATTCGGAATACAAGGATTGGAAGGAATATGCAGACCGATTGGTTTATACTGGTGCCATAGATGAGTATTTTGGTTATCGTTTGGGAAAGTTGGATTGGCGTACCGTTAGCTTTAAGAATCGAATAGAACGTATTCCTAATTATCAGGGAAATGCCGTAGTGAACTATACTTCGCATAACGAGCCTTATACCCGTGTCATCGAGCACAAACATTTCGAGATGTTTGGTCAGGAGATTTATACTTGCCCGAATACCGTAGTCAGTGAGGAATATTCCACAGAATATAAGGAGGGTATGGAACCATATTATCCTGTAAATGATGATCGGAATAACGCTCTAGCAGAAGCCTACCGGCAACTTGCTGACAAAGAAGATTGCGTTATTTTCGGTGGCAGGCTGGGACAATACAAATATTATGATATGGCACCTGTGATCGAACAGGTATTAGCACTGGAAATTCTATAATATGATTGAAATCAATAATTTATTAAATAAATGATTATCAGTAGAATATAAAGTGCTATCTTTTATCAAAGTCTGAAAACAGTTCTTCGATAATGTGAATTGTACCTAGACTATAAGATAATGATTAGATATTTATTATTATTGGTTTTATTTATATTCGTTAGCGCTATACAGACAAAGGCTCAGTATACCTATGGAACTACTGGGTTGCTGAATATGCCGACGGCTGACATGCAATGTGATAAGACATTCATGTGCGGTGGGTCCTATTTGGAAAAGCATACGAGTACAGCACGATGGTTTTATGACACATGGAACTATTATATCAATATAACAATATTCCCATGGATGGAGATAAGTTATAATATGGAGTTGCATAAAGCTATATATGAAGATTATGGTAATCAGAAAACGGATTATTGGGTTCCCCGGACTTATGGTAGGTTTGTTAATCAAGACCGTCAGTTCTGTGTGCGTCTACGGATATGGAAGGAAGGCTGGTGGAAATCATGGACACCGCAGGTAGTTGTCGGTTCGGATGACATCTCTTCGCATTCCTGGGGAGATACTGGTGGACGGTTTGAAGTGGCGGATAACCCGTCAAACGCCTTCAATAATAGATATTACATTGCTGTGACCAAGCATTGGAACTTTGATGGCTGGGGCGAATTGGGCACTCATTTTTCTTATCTCTATAACCGTCGTTCTGATTATCCGCTAAATGGCTTTGCCGCAGGTATCAACTTTCAGTTTAAGTTATATGGGGAAGATTCCTTGTGGAAAAAGGCTGTCAATGGTCTGAATTTTATGATGGAAGCATATCCTGCCAACGGTCGAGGTTATCTTTATAAGGATAGTTTCGAACCACAGGCAAATCTAGACAGAGGATTTTCCATTGGGAAGCATGACATCAATGTAGGGATTACGTATACTATATGGAAAGATTATATTAGTCTTATAGGAGAACTGTATGGATGCAAGGACTTCTCTGGTGGTATCCAGTTTAAAGTTCACTTGAAATAATCTTTTTCAAGTAAGCACTCTATTGGGGTCATGGAATTGGGTTATTGAACAAATGATTTGGAATGAGAGGCTGATTTCTTTATTATGGTCAGTCTGCTGAACAATAATACTTTAGACCATTTCTTGGGAAATCCGCAAAGGTCATGATCTCCGCTATGCGATTGACAGCAATAAACTGAAGCACGAA
>ERZ780208.292-NODE-292-length-55453-cov-6.084010_pt1 | contig 55453 bp, 40 predicted proteins | sample MGYA00511167_ERZ780208 | MGnify/ENA primary metagenome ERZ780208 (study PRJEB29588, sample SAMEA2159202) | human gut metagenome | biome: human gut; feature: human-associated habitat; material: faeces | place: Denmark | collected 2008/2010 ...
TGTGACGTCTCTACAGATTTCTTCTTTATCTTCCGGACGGCAATGGTCATGAAGTCTGCCTGTCGGCGGGACATACGGGGCCGGGGTAGGGAAAGGGGGCTTCATGTACGTACTATATTATATATAATAAGGTGTCGACAGTGGAACCGTTGAGCATGCCGCATGCCGGCGGGCAGCGGAACAGGTGACACCAGCGGAGACTGATCACTCAAAATAAATAAGGAATCACTAAAAATAAATAAGGAATCACTAAAAACAAATAAGTAATCACTAAAACAATAAAGACATCTTTCAAAACGAATAAGGACATGAGAAAAACAATCTGTGCCGCACTCATCATGGCGGCAATGACACTGACTGCCGCCGACGGTTGGGCCGGCAACGTGAAGACATACCGCTCCGGACCGCTCGCCGTGAGCGTTGAAGAACCGGAGATACCCGACTATGCCGTGTCGCTGGCTGACTTCGAAGCCAAGGGCGACGGGCTGACGCTGTGCACCGACGCCTTCGCCCGGGCCATGGACCATCTGGCCGGCAAGGGCGGCGGCACGCTCATGGTTCCCCACGGCGTGTGGCTCACCGGACCAATTGTCTTCAAAAGCCACGTCCGTCTTCATCTGGACGACATGGCCGTCATCAAGTTTGACCCGCGGCTGAGCCTCTACAGGTCGCTCGGCGAACTCTTCGGAGTCGGCGAGGAAACGGGCAACGGAGGCGATGAGCACCGCCAATCGCCGCTGTGCGCATACGGCGAGACGGACATCGAAATCAGCGGACGGGGCATCATCGACGGTGCCGGAGAGCAGTGGCGGCCGTTCAAGCGCGGCAATGCCACCGTGCACGAATGGCGTGACAGGACATCGCGCGAGGGCGTGATGAACGCCAAGGAAGACCGCTGGTATCCCATGACGGCCGAAGAGCAGGACTATGCCCGCCGGCGGATGGGCACGGAGGACGACCGGTGGAAGGAATATAAGGACTATGTCCGCCCCGAACTGCTTCATTTCATACGCTGCAGCCGTGTGCGTCTGGAGGGTGTCACGTTCCAGAACTCGCCGATGTGGAACCTCCGGCCGGAGCTTTGTGACAACATCACGATAAAGGGATGTACCGTGCGCAATGACCACAATGCGGCCAACGGCGACGGCATCGACATCGAGTCCTGCCGCAACGTCTACCTCTCACGCTGCGTATTCGACGTCGGCGACGATGGAATCTGTCTAAAATCTGGACGCGATGAGGCCGGCCGCCGACGCGGTGTGCCGACACAGGACGTCATAATCGACAGCTGCGTGGTCTATCATGCCCATGGCGGCTTCGTCGTCGGCAGCGAGATGTCGGGCGGCGTGCGCCGTGTGAGTGTGAGCGACTGTCTCTTCATGGGCACGGACAACGGCTTGCGCTTCAAGAGCAACCGTGACCGCGGTGGTGTGGTGGACAGTATCTTCGCCGCAAATATCTACATGGAGCGCATCAAGAACGAGGGCATTCTCTTCGATATGTACTACTTCAAGCCCTCCGAGGGCCGCGCCTTCCTCAAAGACATGGCTGACTACCGCGTCACTGACATCCCCGCCGTGGGCGAGACGACGCCGACGTTCCGCAACATTTTCATCAGCAACATCACGTGCGCCGGAGCCGACCGCGCTATCTACATGGACGGACTGCCGGAACGACCCATCGACGGAATCAGCATCTCCGGTCTCCATGCCACTGCCGCCAATCCCTCGCTGATTTCTGAAGCCGAGGGTATCACGCTCAGCGACATCTCCATCAGCGACCGCGCAACGGGTGGCTCGCTCTATCTGCACAACACGAAGAACGTCAGCATCAGCGGTGACGGTGGCCGGACAAAGATTGAACGGTTCGGGGAAAGGAAATGAAGCGCAGACCGCGGAAAACGCATGGCCGTCGCCGCAATCAGCTCTTCATAACTTGCTTATATTAAAATAAATAGCTATATTTGCAGCGGAAACAATAAAATACGGAGGAAACGAGATGACAACAATGCAACTGAACGCCGAAATATATCGCAGTCTTGCGGTTATAGTTCTAAACGAGAAACTGATGAAGCGGGCGGCAAAGTATCTGAAGAAGCTGGCGGCACAGGCGGAAGAAGAGGCTTTGAAGAAGGCTTCTTTTTGTGAGAATTGATCAATTTAACCGGCATGATGATGACGTAATGGCCGGAATATATTGCTTAACTCGTAAAAAGAATGGAGCAAATGACATCAACTGATTTCATTTGCTCCATTTTCTTTGATATTGATTGGATATATTTATATTCTTGTTGAGCGTAGCAAAAAAATGTCTCTACTGTAATTTTCTTCGACTTCTATCTTAAGAGTAATCAAACCTCTACTTTTTCCCACTTCCCTCTGCCTTGAGAGCCCTCTGTCCTCCTCATTCATCCCTCAGTTTAAGAAAAAAGAACTCCCCGCAACGGCAAATCAAAACGTTGCGGGGAGCTTCTTGGGTTATTTGTTTTCCTTGCTCAGGAGCTTAGAAATCCATCTTGTCCAGTGAGTCGTTGAAGTCCTTCGGCTCGTGGTTCTCCTGCGGCATTATGTCGCCGAGAGACGGACGCTGCGGACGTTCGCCACGCTCAGGGCGCTGACGACGCTCGCCACGCTCGCCACGGGGACGGCGTTCGCCACGCTCGGGACGCTCACCACGCTCACGGCGTGCGGGACGCTCCACGTAGTCGGCTGGCTTCTCGATGAGCACGCGGTGGGAGAGCTTGTATTTTCCCGTCTTCGGGTCAATCTCCATCAGCTTCACCTTGATCTTGTCACCCTCCTTGATGCCGGCTTCCTCGACGGTTTCGAGGCGCTTCCAGTCAATTTCGGAGATGTGGAGCAGACCGTCCTTGCCGGGCATGATCTCGACGAAGCATCCGTAGGGCATGATCGAGCGTACGGTTCCGTCGTAGATTTCGCCTACCTCGGGTATGGCGACGATAGCGCGGATCTTGCCGAGGGCAGCGTCGATGCTCTCCTTGTTGGGGCCGCTGACCTGAACCTTGCCCACGCCGTCAATCTCGTCAATGACGATTGTAGCGCCGGTGTCCTCCTGCATCTGCTGAATGATCTTTCCGCCCGGGCCGATTACGGCACCGATGAACTCCTTCGGTATCTCTATCTGGACGATGCGCGGAACCTGCGGCTTCAGCTCTTCGCGCGGCTCGGCGATTGTCTCGGTGAGTTTGCCGAGGATGTGCTCGCGGCCGGCCTTGGCCTGCATGAGGGCCTTCTCAAGAATCTCAAAGCTCAGACCGTCGCACTTGATGTCCATCTGTGTGGCTGTCAGACCGTCTTTCGTACCGGTTGTCTTGAAGTCCATGTCGCCCAGGTGGTCCTCGTCACCGAGGATGTCGCTGAGCACGGCATACTTATCCTCGCCGGGGTTCTTGATCAGTCCCATGGCGATACCGCTGACGGGCTTCTTCATCGGCACGCCGGCGTCCATCAGGGCCAGTGTTCCGGCGCAGACGGTGGCCATCGATGACGAACCGTTGCTTTCGAGAATCTGGCTCACGAGGCGCACCGTGTAGGGGAAGTCCTCGGGTATCTGACCCTTCAGACCGCGCCATGCGAGGTGGCCGTGACCGATCTCGCGGCGTCCTACGCCACGCTGGGCCTTGGCCTCACCGGTACAGAACGGCGGGAAGTTGTAGTGAAGCAGGAAGCGCTGGTAGCTCTTGTCGAGAACGTCGTCAACGAGCTTCTCGTCGAGCTTCGTTCCGAGCGTACACGTAGAGAGGCTCTGTGTCTCGCCGCGTGTGAAGATTGAGCTTCCGTGGGGCATGGGCAGCGGGCTGACCTCGCACCAAATGGGGCGTATTTCGTCGGTCTTGCGGCCGTCGAGGCGGATGCCCTCGTCGAGGATGCAGCGGCGCATGGCGTCACGCATCACGTCGTGATAGTAGCGCTCCATCATGGCGCACTTCTCCTCCAGCTCGTCCTCGCTGAGGTCGGCATGGGCGGCGGCGTAAGCCTCCTTGAAGTCTTCCAGTATCTTGTCGAAGGCTTCCTGACGGGCGTGCTTCTCCAGAGCCTGCTTCGTGACGTCGTAGGCTTTGGAGTAGAGCTCCTTGTTCATCTGCTCGCGCAGCTCCTCGTCGTTGACCTCGTGGTCATATTCGCGCTTGACGTCCTTACCGAGCTCCTTGCTGAGTTCGGTCTGCAGCTCGCACATGGGCTTGATAGCGTCCATTGCGGCCTTGAGGGCGCCGATCATGTCCTGCTCCGATACTTCCTTCATCTCGCCCTCGACCATCATGATGTTCTCGGCCGATGCTCCGACCATGATGTCCATGTCGGCTTCCTTCATCTGCTCGAATGTCGGGTTGATGACATATTCGCCGCCGATGCGGGCCACACGGCACTCGCTGATGGGGCACTCAAAGGGAATATCTGAACAAGCCAGAGCGGCTGATGCGGCAAATCCGGCCAATGCGTCGGGCTGGTCAACGCCGTCGGCACTGAGCAGCATTACGTTGACAAACACCTCGGCGTGATAGTTAGAGGGGAACAGCGGACGAAGCACGCGGTCGACCAGACGTGATGTCAGAATCTCGTTGTCGCCGGGCTTGCCTTCGCGCTTGGTGAATCCGCCGGGGAAGCGGCCTGCTGCGGAGTACTGCTCCTTGTAGTCAACCTGCAAAGGCATGAAATCTGTTCCGGGAACGGCATCCTTTGCGGCACAAACAGTGGCCAGAAGTACGGTGTTGCCCATACGCAGAACAACGCTGCCGTCGGCCTGTTTTGCCACTTTCCCGGTCTCAATCGTGATGGTTCTTCCATCAGGCAATTGAATACTCTTTGTAATTACGTTCATCTTTTAATTAAAACATCTAAAAATAAAAATTCGGACAAAGATACGTAAAATAGCTGTAACGGCGGCATAAACGCCTGATTATTTTCGTTTTATTAGTAATTTGCTGATAGATTGCAAAAGCGCAAAGTATTATAAGCAAGTCGTCATCGTTACTTTACAATAAGTTTTTCCGAACACGGAGACACGGAGACCAGAGCTATATTGTCCTATGTGTCTGAAGCGTCTCCGTGTTCAAAATATAAACTGATTGTTTCGACCTGCTTATCAAGGATAAGAAATCTCATAAGCCGCGCAAATTTTACTGCCGTAAATTTTACCGCCATAGAATTTGGCGGCGTTGCAAATATAATGAAAACAATCCGGACGGGCAGGCACAACGACGGAAGAATGGGCAAGCGCCATGAAAGGACGGTACTTGTTTCACGATTCGTAATTAAAATTCCTGTTTTTAGCCCCACAAGAAGAGCCACTTTTCATTTTTATTTTTCCCAGCCTCCAAATATTGGAATCTCACGCGTATCAAAAATTAGGGGTCGCCGCGACGCAATCTTTACATATTTTCCAACATCCTCATTCTCAGCTATATACAAACAGTATCAGTTTTCCCTCCCCTTAGAGAGGTCCGGAGTGGAGCCCCGTAAGGGCCTTACGGGGCTGCAACGGGGCCCCCGCAGCATTGCAACAAGGGCTCCGTTGCACTGCCGTAAGGCCGTTGTTGCGACTCCGGGAGGGCCTTACGGCAGAGAAACGGTTGCTTTTCAGGACAAAATCAACAAGCGAAAACCCGTCGTTTTCTCCGCTCCGGAAGAGCCGTAAGGCCCTCCCTGCTCCCCTACCCCCGCTTTTTCGTGCAGAAAAAGGGGTGGGAATCGGTCGGAAAGGCATCAAAATGGCCAAAAAATGAGCTAAAACGGAGAAAATGGCGTACGGAGTTTTGTAAAGTTACATAACGGTTTTCCAGTTTCCTGAAAAAGATGGATGACGGAAAGAGATTTAGCCGCTGGCAATGGACAGTGAACAAAATAAATCGCCAAATATTCACTTTCTCACACCATAATAATCCTCCATGAAGTCGTTTGACGCCAATTCGGAATTCTCGCGATTGTCACTGTTCAAATTTATCAGTACATTTGCAGAACAAAATAAAAAACATACGCCAAATGAAAAAGTACAGATTTCTAAGTCAGACATGGCTGCTGCTCGCAGCTTTCAGTCTTTGCGTGGCAACATCATGCAGCAGTGACGACGATAACAACGACACGACCGAAACGGAACAGAACGGAGAAGGAACAGACCAGACAGAAAGCGGCGGTTCTGATACACCCGTCGCCACCGTCGGAAACGCCATAGACTTGGGCCTCAGCGTCAAATTCGCGGACCGCAATGTCGGGGCGGTCAGTATAGAAGACGTGGGAACTCCGTTCGCATGGGCCGAGACGGAGACGAAGGAAGAGTTCACACAAGACAACTATTTCGACCCGGACTACACAATCGTCACCACCGACATATTCGGTTCGGAACATGACGCGGCGAGGGTGAAATGGGGCGGGAACTGGCGAATGATGTCATACGACGAGTTCCTTGAGATGGATGAGAAGTGCACAGTGGAAACCATAACTCAGAACGGGGCAATGGGAATGAAAATCACCGGACCTAACGGGAACTCCATATTCATGCCTTACAGCTATTCCAATTTCGGTTATTATGACACCGTCATCTGGACAGGAAAAATCATGAAGAACCCGTACGGACAGAAGACAAACAGCGCGGCTTATATCGGCGCGTTCATAAATTATGCAATTGACGGGCCTTCTATTTCTAACAGAGGCGGAGACCTAAGATACAGGGGCTACTACATACGCCCGGTATGTGAGTAAAGAAACGTGCATAAAGAAACCTCACGCTGTAGAGAATTTGCTGATTACGGCTGTGAAGGGACTTGTAGAGACGTCACATTGTGGCGTCTCTCATGTTTATATGTTGCTTCGGAGACGCCACGGTGTGACGTCTCTACAAGCAGCTTCACTATCTTCGGAAAATATCCCCATGCTACAGCGGGTTTGCAATTATCTTCCAAACATCCCATAATTACACCCATACATCATATAATCATCCCGCCGGCAAGCCATCATATCGTCAAAAAAGCGGGCAAACCTGCGGCAAAGCGATATTTTTTTATTAAATTTGCAGCCTAATGTATGCATACGGCAGATGACAGTAGCAGAATTGATAGGAAAGGACAGGGAGCAGAAACATTTCTCGTTCGAGGTGTTGCCTCCGCTGAAAGGAACGGGAACGGAAAGGCTCTTCGCAACGATTGACAAACTCCAACCGTTCGACCCGCTTTTCATCAACATAACAACCCACCACAGCGAGTTCGTATATAAGCAGATGGAGAACGGGCTGCTCGAACGCAGCCGCATCCGACGGCGGCCGGGAACGATTGCCATCGCGGCGGCCATACAGAACAAATACGGTATTCCGGTCATGCCACACGTGATTTGCAGCGGGGCAACGGTCGAGGACATCGAATACGAGCTGCTCGACCTCCAGTTCCTCGGCATCAGCAACCTGCTGCTCCTGCGAGGCGACAAGGCCCGTGAGGACCGTCACTTCACGCCGACCGAAGGCGGACATGAGCACACGACGGACCTGATACATCAGGTCGTGGAGTTCAACAACGGACGGTTTGCCGACGGGACACCGATAAAATCGCCCGGCCGGAAGTTCGACTTCGGCGTGGCATGCTATCCGGAGAAGCACGAGGAGGCGCCCAATCTGGAGATGGACATGGCCCGGCTCAAGGAGAAACAGGACCTCGGGGCGACGTTTGCCGTGACGCAGCTCTTCTATGACAACAGGAAATATTTCGAGTTCGTGGAGCGCGCCCGCGCCATGGGCATCACCATACCGATCATCCCCGGCATCAAGCCGCTGGCCAAGCTGAGCCAGCTCACAGTGGTTCCGAAGACGTTCCACTGTGACATACCGCAGGAACTGGCCGCCGAGGCTGTCAAATGCCGCACGGACGAAGAGGCCCGGCGGTTGGGCGTGGAATGGGCCGTTGCACAATGCCAGGAGCTGTATGCCCACGGAATAAACAATATCCACTTCTACACCGTCTCGGCTGTCGACTCGGTCGTGGAGGTTGCGAACAGAATATAATGGGAAAGCCCCACCGAAGGGCAGCTCCCCCGAAGCCCCACCCCGGCCCTCCCCCAAGGGGAGGGTGGCTACGCGGTGAGACAGGACGGAGGAAAGCACCCATGGAGCTGTACCCTGCACACACCAGTAGGGTCGCGACAGCCCCCTTGCCAACCGGTTCAACCCGTCCGAGGGAGCGACAGACAGGAGGATAGATAAACCACGAGGCGGTCGCTACCATATCTTTTGGGTGACCGCAGGGAACGACAACTCCCTTTAACTTCTAAAAATAAAAGAATGAACTTCAACGAAGTGATAGGCCAAGAGGAAATCAAGGAACGTCTGATGAAGATGTGCCGCGAGGACCGCATACCCCACGCCATGATGTTCTGCGGCCCACGCGGCTGCGGAAAGATGGCGCTGGCCATGGCTTTCGCATGCTACCTGCTGGAAGGGAATTTTGAGGGAAGTGGTGAGAGGAGCGAGGAGCGGGAAGTGAGAAATGCGTCAAGCACAGAAGACATTTCCCCCTCCTCCCTCCACACTCCTCCCTCCACGGAAAATCCTTCCACTAAGGAGAACCCCATGCTCGCCACCATGCGCCACCCCGACCTCCACTTCACCTACCCCACTATAAAGCTGCCGTCGATGAGCAGCGACTACAAGCCGGTCAGCGACGACTTCGCACGCGAGTGGCACGAGATGATTATGGAAAGCCCCTACTTCACGATGGACCGGTGGATGCAGGCCATCGGGGCGGAAAACCAGCAGGCCATCATCACCGCCGGAGAAAGTGACGCGCTGACACACAAGCTCAGTCTGAAGTCAAGTCAGGGAGGATATAAGGTGTCGGTGATATGGCTGCCCGAGCGTATGAACATCGAATGTGCCAACAAGATGCTCAAGCTGATTGAAGAGCCGCCAAGCCGCACCGTCTTCATCATGGTGTGCGACGAGCCACAGCGCGTGCTGGAGACAATACGCAGCCGCACCCAGCGCATCGACATCAAGCGCATTGACGACGACAGCATGGCTGACGCCCTCGCCAAACGCCGCGGACTCGGCGAGGAAGAGACACGGCGCGTGACACGAATGGCGGCCGGCGACTGGCTGAAAGCAATGGAAATCGTCGGTGCCGACGGTGAGAACGGACTGTTCCTCGACATGTACCGCACGCTGATGCGGCTGGCCTACGCCCGCGACATCAGGAGCATGAAGAAATGGAGCGAGACCGTCGCGGCGTTCGGACGCGAGAAGCAGAAACGCTTTCTCGACTATTTCCTGCGGATGACACGCGAGAACTTCATCTACAACTTCGGCCGTCCGGAGCTCAACTATATGACGCGGGAAGAGGAGGAATTTGCCGTCAAATTCGCACGCTTCGTCAACGAGAAGAACATCCTCCAGATAAACGAGCTTGCCAACAAGGCCATACGTGACATCAGCCAGAACGCCAACGCCAAGATTGTCTTCTTCGACATGGCGCTTCAGATGATTGTCCTGTTGCTGCAGAAGTGAGCGGAGACCGCCGGAAAAGCGCGCCGGACGCCTGTTCCGCGGGACGAAAGCGTCGGAAGGATGCGCCTCTACGGGATGAGAACCGCCGGAAGAATGTGTTTTCGCGGAACGCAAGCTGCCGAACGGAGACACAAGAAGGAACATCGAGAGTAACAATAAACATAATATATATAACCAAAAAACCATATACCCGTCATCCCACCGTGGGACCGGGAACTTTCAGATTTATGAACAACAAGGATTATGAAATATGCTGCGGCTGCAGCCGCGGGCTTAGCAGAGAGGCCGTCGGACGGCAGGACAAACAGCTGAACACGTACGACTGGCTGGCCGACGTGCCGGGAAACACGGACACGACCGACCTCGTCGAAGTGCAGTTCAAGCATACCCGTAAGGGATACTACCACAACGTCAACCGTCTGGACCTAAAGAAAGGAGACATCGTCGCCGTCGAGGCCAACCCGGGACACGACATCGGCGTCGTCACGCTCACCGGACGTCTGGTCAAGATGCAGATCAAGAAGGCCAACCTGCGCTCGGCCGACGACATCAAACGCATCTACCGGCTGGCACGCCCCGTCGACATGGACAAGTACCGCGAGGCCAAGGCACGCGAGCATGAGACGATGATTGAGAGCCGCCAGATAGCCAAGGACCTCGGGCTGAAGATGAAAATCGGCGACGTGGAATATCAGGGCGACTGCAACAAGGCCATATTCTATTATATCGCGGACGAACGCGTCGACTTCCGCCAGCTTATCAAAGTGCTGGCCGACACGTTTCACGTGCGAATCGAGATGAAGCAGATCGGTGCGCGGCAGGAAGCCGGACGCATCGGCGGAACGGGACCCTGCGGACGGGAATTGTGCTGCGCGACGTGGATGAAGAACTTCAACAGCGTCAGCACCAACTCGGCACGCTTTCAGGACATCTCGCTCAACCCGCAGAAGCTGGCCGGTATGTGCGCCAAACTGAAGTGCTGCCTCAACTACGAGGTGGACAGCTACGTCGAGGCAAGCCGCAAGCTGCCGAGCAAGGAGGTCGTGCTGCAGACCATGGACAGCGACTACTACCTGTTCAAGTCCGACATTCTCGCCGGAATGGTCACCTACTCGACCGACAAGAACATCGCCGCCAACCTCGAAGTGATAAGTGCCGAGCGCGCCCGGACCATCATCGAGATGAACCGCCACGGCGAAAAGCCGGCCTCGCTGCAGGAGGACGGAAAGCGCAAGGAGCAGAACCGCCATGTCGACCTGCTGGCCAACGGAGACATCACGCGCTTCGACAAGACAAAGAAGAAAAAGAAGTCCGGCGGAAAGGGACAGCGTCAGGCCCCCAACGGACAACAGCAGGGCGGCAACGGCCCACAGCAAGGCTCCAACGGACAGCAGCGTCATGGCGGAGCACCGCGCCGGGACAACCGTCAGGCCACACCCCAACAGGACGGCGGACGCCCGTCGCAGGAGCCCAGACAGCCGCAGGAACATCATCATCAGCCGCAGGATGCCAGCGGACAGGACGCCAACAACGGACGTCCGGCACAGCAACGGAACCGCAACGGACGCCGCCCGGGCAACCGTCAGCCGAGAAACAATCAACAGCAGGATGCGAAAGAATAGCTTTTTGTTTATGATATTTGTGCTTACGGTTGCAGCGACAGTGATGTCATGCAACCGTAAGACTGTTTATGACCGCTATCAGCCAGTAGCACAGGAAGGCTGGAACAAGGACGACACACTGGTCTTCACCGTCCGTCCGGTAAAGCAAGGTGGCGTGTTCAAGGAGGAAGTGGGGCTGCGGACGACGGGCGACTATCCGTTCATGGGGCTCTGTCTGATTGTCGAACAGACCGTACTGCCGTCGGCGGTGACACGCTGCGACACGCTCAACTGCCGCCTGACCAGCGATGACGGCAATGTCAAAGGCCGTGGCGTGAGCTGCTATCAGTACCGTTTCCACCTAACGAACATCACCCTCGCCGACGGCGACTCACTCTGCGTGCGCATCCGCCACAACATGAGACGCGAAACCCTACCCGGAATTACCGACGTGGGAATGAGGATATATTTCGAGGAGGGAGGAGGGAGGAGAGAGGAGTGAGATATGCTTGTCAAGGTATTCTCCCTCCTCTCTCCTCTCTCCTCCCTCCTCACTCCTCACTCCTCGAAATAAAATCAGTTTCTTGCCAGATTCCTTCCCGCGTCTATTCTCAGGAAGATGAAGAGAAGGAACGTGAAGCCCCACAATGACGAGCCGCCGTAGCTGAAGAACGGCAGCGGGATACCGATGACAGGCGTCAGGCCGAGCACCATTCCCACGTTGATGAACACATGGAACAGGAATATGGAAAGCACGGAATAGCCGTAGACGCGCCCGAAACGATAGGGCTGGCGCTCGGCAAGATGAATGAGGCGCAATATCAGGGCGAGAAAGAGTATCAGCACGCCGGCCGAACCAAGAAAACCTTCCTCCTCCCCGACGGTACAGAAAATGAAGTCGGTGTCCTGTTCGGGCACAAACTTCAGCTTGGTCTGCGTTCCGTTGAGGAAGCCTTTGCCCTCCAGACCGCCCGAACCGATGGCAATCTCACTCTGATGGACGTTATATCCTGCACCGGCGAGGTCTTCCTCCAAGCCCAAAAGGACGTTGATCCGGACGCGCTGATGGGGTTCCAGCACGTTGTTGAGCACGTAGTCGGCCGAATAGAAGAACGCCATCGAGCCCAACGCAAAGGCGATTATGAAGAAGTAGTTGCGCAACCGCGTGGCCAAGGCGCGCCAAAGGAGCGTGCCTATCAGCAGCGCACTGAGCACCAGCTGGACCCACACGACGTCAAACGGTATCACGTACTCAGAGAACAAAAGGAATAGGAGGGTGATGCCGATGCAATAAGCCAGTATCTTCCACATCAGACGGCGCTCACGGCAGTAGACGCTGACCATCACGGCGGTGAATATCTGCACGAGCAGAAGCACCGTGAACTTGCCCACCGACGTCGGCGTGTCCCACAGCATTGAGGACTCGAAGCGTATGCCGACAACGAAATAGATGACGGCCGCCACGCCCGTGAAGAGTATGCTGCCGGGCATTCCCTCGCGGTAGAACATGAGGAAGAAGGCCAGATAGACCAGCGCCGAACCCGTCTCGCGCTGCAATATGATGAATGCCATGGGCGTCAGGATGATGGCGAGCGTGGCGGCGAAGTGCTTCCAGCGGTGTATGTTGTAGCCGTGGACGCTCATGAACTTGGCCAGCGCAAGCGCCGTGGCAAACTTCGCGAACTCCGCCGGCTGAAGCCGGAGCGGTCCCATGACGAGCCACGAGCGCGAACCTTTGATCTGATGGGGGTTGAATATGGTGGCGAAAAGCAGCAGCAGCAACGCCGCATAGATGAAATAGGCGAACGTATCGTACAGACGGTCGTCCATCATGAGCAGCACGAAGCCCAGACATATCGACGTTCCGATCCACACAATCTGCATGCCGGAGCGGGTGCTGAGGCTGAATATGTCGGTATCACCGTAGGTGTAGCTTGCCCCGCACACGCTTATCCAACCGAAGGTGAGCAGTGCGAGATAGATTCCTATTGTCCACCAGTCCAGCGACCGGAGCACTCCGGGCTGTTTCTTACCTGATTCTTGTGCCATACGCGATGCGTCTTTGCTGGAATTCATCAGCCTTGCGGGCCGATTCTTCCGATAGTTTTCCGTTGATATACTGTTCCATCATCAATGAGCCGAGCGGCACGCCGTAGTCAGCTCCCCATCCTCCGTTCTCCACATAGACGGCGATTGCAATTTTCGGATTGTCCTTCGGGGCAAATCCCATGAACACGGAGTGGTCATGTCCGCGGTTTTGGGCCGTTCCGGTCTTGCCGCACACCTCGTAGTCGGGGCGGTTGGCGGCGCGGCACGTTCCCTTCACGACGGCGCCGCGCATGCCCGCCACGACCGTTTCGTAAGCCTTCCGGCCGGCCATGGTGTAGCGGCGGCGGGTGTATGTCGTGTCGAGCGCCTCACCTTCGATGCGTTTCACGACATGGGGAACATAGTAGTAGCCGCGGTTTGCGATTGTCGCTCCGAGATTGGCAATCTGCAGCGGGGTGGCATTGACCTCACCCTGACCGATAGATATACTGATGACGGTGAGTCCGTTCCACGACTTCCGGTAAGCCTCATCGTAGAAGTCGGCGTTGGGAATAAGGCCGCGCTTCTCTCCCGGCAGGTCTATTCCGAGGCGGTAGCCGAAGCCCATGCTGACCATATAGTCGCGCCAGCGGTTCATGGCGTTTTGGACACTGCCGTATTTCGACTTGCTTCCTATCATATAATAGAGTCCCCAGCAGAAGTAACCGTTGCACGACGTGGTGATGGCATCGACCAGCGGCAGCGGCGAGCCATGGCCGTGGCAGCCGACGTGCAGTCCGCGGAAGTTGAAACCGTGGTTGCAGGGGAACGACGTCCCAGGCGAGATAATTCCCTCGTTGAGGAAAGTCAGCGCCTGTGTGGTCTTGAAGGTGGAGCCGGGGGGATAGAGTCCCATGATGCTGCGGTTGAGCAGCGGCTTCCATGAGTCGCGGACGAGCATGGAGTGGTTCTTGCTCCTCTGCCGTCCGACCATGATACGGGGGTCGTATGTCGGCGACGACACCATGCAAAGCACCTCCCCCGTGGACGGTTCGATGGCGACGATACTGCCGATCTTGCCTTCCATCAGCCGCTCACCAAGGGCCTGCAGTTCGAGGTCGATACTGAGAGTGAGGTTCTTTCCGGCCACGGGACGGCGGTCGAAGGCGCCGTTCTGATAGCTGCCCTGCACCCGGCCGTGGGCGTCGCGCAGCAGAATCTGTATTCCTTTCTCCCCGCGCAGCTTCTGCTCGTAGCTCCGTTCGACACCCAGCTTGCCGATATAGTCGCCCGGCTGATAGTAGTCATCCTCCTCGATGTCGGCCGGCGACACCTCGGCCATGTCGCCAAGGACGTGGGCGGCGTAGGGATACTGATACTGCCGTATGCTGCGGCGCTGTATGTAGAAGCCGGGAAAGCGGTAGATCTTTTCCTGGAACATGCTGAACTCCTTGTCCGAGAGCTGGCTCATGAACATCTGCTGCGTGAAGGGCGAATATCCCGGCGTGCGCTTGATTTTCTCCATGCGTTCTACGAAAAACTCGCGGGTGATGCCAAGGGCCTGACACAGTTCCGTCGTATCCGTCCTTCCGCGTGCCTCGCGCGTGACGACCATGATGTCGTAGGCGGGCTGATTGTAGACCAGCAGCTTTCCGTTGCGGTCGGTTATAACGCCGCGAGAGGGATATTCAATCTTCTTAAGAAAGGCGTTGGAGTCAGCGTTCTTCTTGTAGTCGTCGCTCATAAGCTGAAGAAAGAACAGGCGCACGATATAGACCAGCACGATGGCGATGGCCACTCCTCCGACGACAAAGCGTCTGTTCTCAAGTCCGTAGTCCTTCACTTCTTCCTGACGCTCTCTATGGTGAGTATTAGTATCAATGTCAGCAGCGTGCTTCCGCCGATGCACTGCAGCCAGTGTGTCCAATGGAAGAAGCAGAACATCTCCAGCGTGAAGAAGCACAAGCAGTGAACGAGCACCAGCACCGTGGCGTAGAAGGCGAACTTCGCCATGCCCATCGTGCCGGCCGAGGGCACCGTGTCCTCCGGCGCATCACGCTGAAGGAACAGATTGAAGAATCCGGGCTGTATGGCGGCGACGAGCGTGAGCGATGCCGAGGCCACGCCGGGGGTGTTGGAGAACGTGTCGACGGTCAGTCCGAGCAGAAAGCCCCACAGCATGACGCCCCATCGGGGATAATCGTGGGGAAACGTCAACACCATATATATATATAATAATGGTGTGGCGCAGCCGAACAGATGGATTCTGTTGAACACCAGTGCCTGCACCAGACACAGTGCGGCGGCACCGAGAAGTCTCTTTATCAGATTGAGGGGCATGGTTTCTTTTTTAATGGCAGTAAGGTCTTTAAAGTCTTTAAGGTCCTTAAGGTCTTTAAGGACTTTCCTCAAATCATTTCCGCGTCTTTCCCTGCAGCGAGTCACGGGCGGCTTCCATGAGCCGTGAGCGCTCGGCGATGGTCCGGTCGGTGATGACGTAGACGTCGCGCAGACGGCCGAAGTCGGTGGCGAGCTGGATTTTCAGGCGGTAGGACAGTCCGTCACGGGAGTTATAGACCTGAAGGATCTTGCCCACGGGCACGCCTTGGGGGAATATCGAGGAATAGCCGTTGGTCTCCACCCAGTCGCCCAACTTGAAGTGGGCATGACGCGGGATGTCCTCGACGTAGGCTATGGTCGGGTCGCCGCCGCTCCAGCGCAGATAACCGAAGTAGCCGCGCTTGCGTATCGTGCAGCTTATGCGCGAACGGACGTTCAGCACAGGCAGGACAATAGAGTAATGTTCGGAGGTCATATAGACCACGCCGACGACACCCAGTCCGCATGCCACGCCCATGTCGGCGGCAATGCCGTCGGCACGTCCCTTGTCGATGGTTATCAGGTTGTCGTCGCGGTCGAGCGTGCTGCCGATGACCTTTGCCGGCGTCAGCCGGTAGCGGTTCAGCGTCGCCATGTCCTCGCGCTTGGCGGCGACGGTGTCGCCGGTAGCTTCGGCATAGAGGCGCGACAGCTGACTGACCTGCCGTTCAAGATAGAAATTGCGCAGGGTCAGGCTCTCGTTGACCTTTGTCAGCGAGAAGAATGACTCGACGGCGGAGTCCCACTCATAAATCTTTCCGATCATGGCGTTGGCCGAGGTGACCCACACGCTGCCCTGGTAGCTGTTGTACTGGAACAGCAGCACCACGCTTATCAGCTCAAGGACGGCAAAGAGTATCCAGTGGCTGTGCTTTGTCAGGAAATCCAGAAGGTTGCGCACGAAGACTTGTAACTTTTAACTTTAAACTTTTAACTTTAGTCCGAGGAGCTGGAACTTGTAACTTTAAACTTGTAACTTTAAACTTTAGGCCATGCGGCTTCATATCTATGCGGCGACATATTCTGACGCGACTACATATCAATGCGGATTCATATTCCGACGCTGCTTCATATCAAAGCCGCTCCACATCAAAGCCGCCACATATTCCGATACCGGCTACGGCCGCACAATGTGTGTACAACGACGATGCACAATGCGCGGAACCGCAGGGGTAATCATAAAGTTTAAAGTTACAAGTCACAAGTCATCTCATCAGGAACGAGAAGCGGTCGACGTTCTTCAGGGCGATACCGGCTCCGCGGGCCACGCTGTGGAGTGGGTCTTCAGCCACATGGAACTGGATGTTGATCTTGTCCGTCAGACGCTTGCTCAGTCCGCGCAGCAGCGCACCGCCGCCGCTCAGGTAGATACCGTTCTTGACGATGTCGGCATAGATTTCCGGCGGCGTGTTCTCAAGAGCCGAGAGCACGGCGCTCTCAATCTTGGCCACGGTCTTGTCGAGACAGTGGGCAATCTCCTGATAGCAGACGGGAACCTCCATCGGCAGGGCCGTGATTCGGTTCGGGCCGTGAACGACATAGTCGTCCGGAGCCTCATCGCCGAGGTCGGTCAGAGCCGAGCCGACATGAATCTTGATACGCTCGGCCATGCGCTCGCTGACCTTGACGTTGTGCTGGCGGCTCATATACTCCTGTATGTCGGCCGTAAGGTCGTCACCGGCAATGCGGATGGAGTTGTTGCAGACGATTCCGCCGAGCGAGATGACGGCAATCTCGGTCGAGCCGCCGCCTATGTCGACAATCATGTTTCCCTCCGGTGCCTCGACGTCGATGCCGATACCGATGGCTGCGGCCATAGGCTCGAAAATCAGGTAGACGTCGCGTCCGTCGGCATGCTCGGCCGAGTCACGCACGGCGCGCAGCTCCACTTCGGTCGAGCCCGAGGGCACGCCGATGACCATACGGAGCGAGGGCGAGAAAAGACGGTTGCCCGTGTGAACCATCTTGATGAGTCCGCGCATCATCTGCTCGCAGGCGGAGAAATCGGCGATGACGCCGTCTCTCAGCGGGCGGATGGTGCGTATGTTGTTGTTTGTCTTCTCATACATCAGCTTGGCCTTGCCGCCGACGGCGATCATCTTGTCCGTGCGACGGTCCAGTGCCACTACGGACGGCTCGTCAACCACAATCTTGTCATCGCTGATGATGATTGTGTTGGCCGTTCCCAAGTCCATGGCAATTTCCTGGACAAACGAAAAAAATCCCATAATATTTTAAATGTTGAGTTACGAGTTACGAATTTTGAGTTGTCGGGCTGCGCCCGATTATGAATTAGGAAATTATGAATTACCTCTGTCCTTCACAACGGAGCAATGACGCCTTTACGTCATCCATTTCTCCAATAGACTTCAACGATTTTATCAGACTTCAGCGACTTAACGTCACCAACCTTCCCAATAGACTTCATTACTGTCACCCACGAAGAAGTGCCTACGCAATAATTCGTAATTTTAAAATTCATAATCGGGCACAACCCGACAACTCAAAATTCATAATTCAAAATTCGTAATTTATTTCTCAAACCACGCGTGTATCGCCGTGTCGTAGTGGCTGCTGACGCCGAAAGCGCGTGTTGCGAACATGCGGCGGTCTTCGATGTCGGTCTCGGCACCCTTCTTGTTGAGGATGTCCAGCAGCACGCCATATTCGGCCTTGCTCGGCACGATGACAACGTCCTTGAAGTTTTTCGCTCCGGCACGTATCAGCGAGATTCCGCCTATGTCGATCTTCTCGATGATGTCAGCGTCTGAAGCGCCGCTGGCCACGGTGTCCTCGAAGGGATAGAGGTCAACGATGACGAGGTCTATCTCTGGAATCTCATACTTAGCCATCTGCTCGCGGTCGCCCTCGTTGTCGCGGCGTCCGAGAATGCCTCCGAACACCTTCGGATGGAGCGTCTTCACACGTCCGCCGAGGATTGACGGATAGGTCGTCACGTCCTCGACCTTGCCACACTCGTAGCCCAGCGACTCGATGAATGTCTGTGTACCTCCCGTCGACAGGAACTTCACACCCTCGTCATTGAGCTTCTTGAGCAGCTCCTCCAGTCCGTCCTTGTGGAAAACCGAGATGAGCGCGGTCTTAATCTTCTTTGTTTCAGCCATAATAATTATTATAATGCATTATTCTATTTAATATGAGGATGCAAAGTTACAAAAAACCACGGACTGCGCAATATATTTTGCGGCAAAACATCGCCGCGAACTGTTAAAAACGCGGAATAATCCCGACAAATGCCTCAAAATCCCTGCGTTTTTCAAAAAAACTTTTCCCACGGCCCGAAATTCGCGAGTTTTGAGCGTTTTTGTTAAGTCACTGACGTTCTGAGGGTTAACCCGTTTTTCGCGAATCAGGACATTTTCCAGCCCTACCGTAAGGGCCTCCCGGGGTTGCAGCGGGGCCCTTACGGCGTTGCAACGGCGGCCCCGTCATCATGCGAAAGCGGCCCCGCTGTAAGCCCGTAAGGCCCTCCCGGCTCCGCAACGGACTGAAATCCGGACGGCGGCGGAGCATTTATGTCATGATTTCTGCCGCGCCGCTCTCCAGAATCAGAATTTTCAAGTGTTAAATTCCGTGATATTATCGTGACAGCAAAAGCCGCTCGTTTTTCAACACAAAGACGCGAAGACACAAAGATTTTAAAGTATTTTAAGGTCGCACTGGCAGACGTCAGCAAGCTGTTTATAATCCGTGGCTCCGTGTTCAATACAATATATTATAAGGTGATTATGAAGCCCCAGATTAATTCACGCGGCAGCGGACAAACCACATCTTTAGAATCTCTGCGTCTTCGCGCCTTTGCGTTGAAAAAGCAGCGCCTTTGCGTTGAATCAATCCGCAGCTTTGCGTTGAACAAAAACCTCCCGCGTTGCAAAGTGTGTTTGGCATTTTGAAAGATAACGGCCGCCGACGGCCCCGGATTAGCATTTTTTACCGTTTACGGAGGACAAAAATCCGGGGTAACGCTTGTCGTTGACGAATTAAAGTACTAACTTTGCGGTCGTGGAAACAAAACAAGCAGGTTTCTAATTAACAATAAATATATAAATCAAATTATGGCAAGTTACAAAACATTGGGTCTTGTGAACACAAAAGACATGTTCAGCAGAGCCATCAACGGCGGTTACGCAATCCCCGCTTTCAACTTCAACAACATGGAGCAGCTCCAGGCCATCATCAAGGCTTCATCAGAGCTCAAGTCACCGGTGATACTTCAGGTGTCAAAGGGTGCGCGCAACTACGCAAACCAGACTCTCCTCCAGTATATGGCACAGGGTGCCGTGGAATACGCCAAGGAGCTGGGCTGCAAGCATCCCGAAGTCGTTCTCCATCTCGACCACGGCGACAGCTTCGAGCTTTGCAAGAGCTGCGTGGACATGGGCTTCTCCTCTGTCATGATTGACGGTTCCGCCCTGCCCTACGACGAGAACGTTGCCCTGACAAAGAAGGTCGTTGAATATGCCCACGCCCACGACGTCACCGTTGAAGGCGAGCTCGGCGTCCTGGCCGGTGTAGAGGATGAGGTTGCCGCAGAGGAGTCTCACTACACAAAGCCCGAAGAGGTCATCGACTTCGTGACCAAGACCGGCGTTGACTCACTGGCCATCTCCATCGGTACGTCTCACGGCGCCTACAAGTTCAAGCCCGAGCAGTGCACACGCGACCCGAAGACCGGCCGCCTCGTTCCCCCGCCTCTCGCATTCGACATTCTCGACGAGATTATGAAGAAGCTCCCCGGCTTCCCCATCGTTCTCCACGGCTCTTCTTCAGTGCCTCAGGAATATGTCGACATCATCAACCAGTACGGCGGCAAGCTGCCCGATGCAGTAGGTATCCCCGAGGAGCAGCTCCGCAAAGCAGCCAAGAGCGCCGTATGCAAGATCAACATCGACTCTGACTCTCGTCTGGCCTTCACCGCCGCTGTCCGCAAGACTCTGGCCGAGAAGCCCGCTGAGTTCGACCCCCGCAAGTACTGCGGTCCCGCACGCGACCTCATGGAGGAAATGTACAAGCACAAGATTGTCAACGTCCTCGGCAGCGACAACAAGCTCGCCAACATGGACTAAGAGAATACTCTCCTGAAACCAAAAGCTCTCCTGCAACAGGCCTGTTGCAGGAGAGCTTTTGGTTTCAGGAGAGTTGAAGTCAGAGTGATGAGTGAAGAGGTATGATTACCTTTAAGGACAGAGGTCAGAGTGATGAGTGAAGAGGTATGGTTTCAGGAGAGTTGAAGTCAGAGTGATGAGTGAAGAGGTATGGTTTCAGGAGAGTTGAAGTCAGAGTGCTGAGTGAAGAGGTATGATTACCTTTAAAGGCTGAGTTTTGGACGCAAGAACAACGTTTAGCGGTTTTGGAGGGCAGAGTTCAGCCCTTAAAGGTAATCATACCTCTTCACTCATCACTCTGACTTCTGCCCTTAAAGGTAATCAAACCTCTTCACTCATCACTCCGACCTCTGACCTCCAAAACCTTATTTCGGTTGTTCAGCCTCCAGCTTTGCCACTCCTCCCGTCACAGGATTGAGCGTCAGATGTGTCGTGAAGCGCTTGTTGAACAGGTCGCCGCTGAGCAGCTCGACGTGTCCGAACTGTCCCGCCAGCATCTCGAAGCTGCCCATGGGCGTATTTCCGCGTGTGATGTCAACGCGGATTTTGCCCGGGACATTGACGTAGATACCGTCCTCGACGGGCTGCGCCTTCTTCTTTTTCTTGTCACCGTCAGCCGGAGCAGCCGACGGAACGGCGTGAAGATCAGTCACACTGACGTAGAACGGAGCACCGGAGAAGTCGTCGGCGTCGACAAGTCCCAGCTTTGAGGACAGCCGGAAGAGCACCTGACGCGTCACTTCGCGGTCCGGATAGTAGATGAAGACATGCTCCGCGGTGTCCCGGACCGTCTTTCCGGCGAACAGCTGGGTCAGCGCCTGGTCCTGGGCGGTCAGCTGGTCGAGCATGATACGCATCTGCTCGCCGTCCTTCGGCATGAAGTCGGCCTGTCCGCGGGTCAGCTGGTTCTTGCTGTCGCGTATCTCGTAGATTTCAAGAGCGGTCAGCTCGGCCATCTTCGCCGTGCTTCCGGCCGCCAAAATCTCCTCACTCATGAACTGACGCGGATTGACCTCGCGCGGCTTCGGGGCCGGAACGAACTTCTTCGGCTCCTCCGGAGCTGTTGCGGTGGCATTGACAGCCATCAGCGTTCCGTCGTCGGCCAGCTGAATGTTGGCCGTAGCGTTCTTGGCGTTGAACTTCACCGAATAGCATTTCGTCGTGTCCGCGACGCCGAACGGGGTCATGCTGATGTTGCAGACCTTATAGCCCACGGACTCTTCCTGTTCCACGTCCTTCAGCCGCAGATACCTCTCGGCATATTTGGCGAAGTCGCCCGGCGTGTAGGTCGTCTTCTCCACCTGCACGACGACGCGCATGGCGGTCTTCGGAAGGAAATAGACGGCGCCTTCGGGAGTCACTCCCGGCTGATACTTGCTTATCTGTGTCTGGGCCGATGCCATGCTGCCCAGCATGAGCATTCCGGCTAAAAGGATTTTTTTCATATTGCTTCTATATGGATGTTGTTATTCTGTTGTATGTCTTCTGTTACCTCTGTTATGTCTTCTTTAATCTTTATTAAGATCTCACAGACTCACTCGCCCAGTCTTCCGAAGGCTTTGGGAAGACACGCCACGAGGTCACCCGCCGTGACACTCTCCTGCCCCAGCTCCGCCGCGGCTATGTCACCGCTGAGCCCGTGGAGGTAGACACCGGTGAGACAGGCGTCGCGCCGGCTGTAGCCGCGGGCCAGCAGGGCTGTGATGATGCCAGTCAGGACGTCTCCGCTGCCCGCCGTGGCCATGCCGGGATTGCCCGTCGGATTGAACGCCACATGGCCGTCGGGCATACATACCGCCGTATAGCGGCCCTTGATGATGACGTAGGCCTGAAGCCGCTCGGCCAGACGGCGCGCCTTCGTGAGACGGTCGTAGCTGTCGGCGGAATGGCCGTCGAGACGGTCGAACTCCTTCGGGTGGGGCGTGAGGATGATTTCCTTGGGCAGCTGCTGTATCCAGGCGCGGTGATTGCCCAGTATGTTGATGGCATCGGCGTCGGCCACGATGGGACACTGCGTCCGTCGGAGCTGCGCGATGAGGGCGATGGCCGTCGTCTCGTTCATGCCGAGGCCGGGGCCTATGCCGAGGGCGTCGAAGTCCTCCGTGTCCACCGGTTCAGTGAAGACGGCCTCGTCGGCGTCCGGCTGGATGACGGCCTCTGGCACGGAAATCTGGGTTATGACGTTGTTGCACCGCGGCGAATGGACCGTCACCTTTCCCGCGCCGGCCCGCAGACACGCCCTTGCGGCCAGCACGGCCGCTCCGCCCATGCCGTAGCTTCCGGCCACGAGCAGCGCGCTGCCCATCTGGCCCTTGTGGGCGAACTCCGGACGTGGACGCAGGAGCTGGCGCACCTCGCTCTCCTCAACGATGTGATATTGCGCCTCGATGGCCTCCATGCCCTCACGGCTCAGCCTGATGTCAAGGACGCGGAGCTCGCCGACGAACGGCTGGTTCTCGGCGAAGAGGAAGGAGAGCTTCCTGTGCTGGAGGGTGAGGGTGAGGTCGGCGCGGATGATGTTTGACCTTATATTATATGTGTTGTCCTCCGTCATGAGTCCGGAGGGCATGTCGATGCTCACCACGCGGCAGGGCGAGGCGTTGATGTATTTCACCAGCGAGGCGAAACCGCCCGCGAGGGGCTTGTTCAGCCCCGACCCGAAGAGGCCGTCGATGACCAGTGTCCCGGACGTGAGCTGCGGCGGGTCGAACTCCTGGGTCACCTCGGTCAGCTGTTTCAGGCGCCGGCACTCGGAGAGGCGCGCCTTGTTGGCCGCGCAGTCGTCGGAGAGATGGCCGGAGATGTTGAAGAGATACACCGTCACGGCGTAGTCCTCCTCCGCCAGCATCCTCGCCACGGCGAGCGCGTCGCCGCCGTTGTTGCCCGGACCGGCGAAGACGACCATCGGCGTATCGTTGTGCCACCGGTCCGTAATCGCGCGGGTGATGGCCCTGGCTGCACGCTCCATCAAGTCGACCGATTTGACGGGTTCATGCTCTATGGTATATTTGTCAAGCTCATGTATCTGAGCGCTCGTGAAGATCTTCATACGGCAAAAATACAAAATTAATACTATTCGGTGACTATTCTTTGACGGATTTTTACTAATTTTGCCGCAAATATTAAGTTTTTCCACCATGAGTATAGTCAAAATCAAGGACAAGGTGTTTGAAACATCCATTTCCGAAGCTGAAATCAGGCAGCGCGTGAAGGCCGTGGCAGACGAGATCAACCGTGACATGGCCGGCCGCAACCCGCTTCTGCTGGCCGTCCTGAACGGCTCGTTCATATTCGCCGCCGACCTCATGCGCGAGCTGACAATCCCCTGTGAGATCTCGTTCGTCAAGCTGGCGTCCTATCAGGGGACGACATCGACGGGAAAGATAAAGGAGGTCATCGGCATCAACGAGGACCTGACCGGCCGCGACGTCATCATCGTCGAGGACATCGTGGAGAGCGGTCTCACCATGAAGCGCATGATCGAGAGCCTCGGCACGCGCAATCCGGCGTCGGTCAGCATCTGCACGCTGCTGCTGAAGCCGGAACGGCTGAAGGCTCCGCTGGACATAAAATATGTGGCGTTCAGCATTCCCAACGACTTCATTCTCGGCTACGGACTTGACTACGACCAGCAGGGACGCAACCTGCGCGACATCTACACCCTGAAGGAATGACCCGAGGGGGACGGCCCCGGACGGGGACGGACACTTCAATGGAACATAATCAAGGTAAAACAGATATACGGAGATGAAGAATATTGTGATATTCGGTGCTCCCGGTTCAGGAAAGGGAACACAAAGTGAACTGATCATCAAGAAGTACGGACTCGGCCATATCTCGACCGGCGACGTGCTTCGCAACGAGATTAAGAAGGGAACGGAGCTCGGGAAGACAGCAGCCTCGTTCATTGACAAGGGCCAGCTGATACCCGACGGGCTGATGATAGACATCCTCGCCAGCGTCTACGACAGCTTCGGCCCGGACCACGAAGGCGTCATCTTCGACGGCTTCCCACGCACGATTCCGCAGGCCGACGCCCTCAAGGAGATGCTCGCCAAGCGCGGCCACAGGATTGCGGCCATGATTGAGCTGGACGTTCCGGAGGACGAGCTCATGACGCGCCTCATCAACCGCGGCAAGGAGAGCGGACGCTCGGACGACAACGAGGAGACCATCAGGAAGCGCCTCGGCGTCTACCACAGCCAGACGGCGCCGCTCATCGACTGGTATAAGGCCGACGGAACGCACCACCACATCAACGGCCACGGCGAGCTGGACCGCATCTTCAGCGACATCGCCACCGTGATTGACAACGTCTGAGACTGTTCCGGCCGTAAGAATCGGCCGTAAGACATACAACAAAAGGGACACGGAAACGTGGAGACAGCAATGTCTTGATTGTATCCATGTCCCTTTCTTTTTTAAAGCAAGTGAACAATATCCGTCCATACAACCGAAACGCAAAAGCCGCAAAGGCGCAAAGACACTGTTCGTATAGCCTATTCTATACCAATAAGACTTTGCGGCTTCGCGGCCTTTGCGTTTCAGTTGTATAAACAAACTGCAATGGTCCAAACTTATATACACCAATAAAAAAGAATATGGCAAAGAAACAATTTCACCGTCATCTTGAAACCAAGGGGCTGCCGCTCTACTGGATTCTCATCGCTTATCTCATCGTGGGATACTTCTATCCCGTCATCGGCTGGCTGGCGCTCATCTGCATGATTGCTCCCGTAGCGTTTGCCGTGCGCCGGGGCCGCTGGTGGTGCGGAAACGCATGTCCGCGGGGCAGCCTCTACGACCGCGTGCTCTCCCGCTACTCACCGCACAAGCCTATACCGAAGTTCGTCCGGACGTTCGGATTCCGGCTGTTCATGGTGATGTTCATCTTCACGATGTTCGGCGTACAGATGTATTTCGCCTGGGGGGACTGGTCGGCCATGGGCAAGGTCTTCTGGAACATAATCCTCGTGACAACCATCGTCGGCGTCACGCTGTCGTTCATCTATGCCCCGCGCACGTGGTGCTCGTTCTGTCCGATGGGCACGCTGTCGTCGTGGGTGACGCCGCGGAGCGGCCGTCTGCCCGAGAACTACCGGCGGATAACGGTCAGCGCGACGTGTCAGATGAAGTGTAAGAGCTGTGCCCGCGTCTGCCCGATGCAACTCACGCCCTACGACAGCCGCGGACAGGAGGAGGGTTTCCTACATCCGGACTGCATAAAATGCGGTAAGTGCGCTGTGGCATGCCCCATAAAGATTATGTCGCTGGAGGGGAAACGAGGCTGAACGACAAGAAGATATACTTACAAAACAGATGCGGCGGAAAATTCCGTTTTAGCTCATTTCGGGGCCGTTTTAAGCCCGTTCGGGGCGTTTTCCGCTCCACTCTACGCAAACTTCAGACAACTTTTCACGCTATTTCAACGCCGGGAGACCCTTCCGGCGTTTTTCTTTTGAAGATTTCCGCCGTTTTCAGCTTCCCGCTTTTGTCCTGAAAAGCTACCATTTTTCTGCCGCGGGGGCCTCCCGAGGTCGCGACAACGGCCTTATTGCGTTGCAACGGCGGCCCCGTTGCAACGCCGTAAGGCCCCCGCGGCAAGGTCGTAAGGGCCTTACGGCAAGACATTCCCTACGCCGTTATCTTACCGCGACACCGGCCCAGTTTGTAAACGACTATAAATAAGAAAGTTACGAAAAGTGTAAATATATCATCACGGCGACCCCTAAATTTTGATACGCGCGAGATTTCGATATTTGAGAGCGGGGAAGAATTATTTTAGAAAGTGGCTGCTCTCGTGAACGTAAAAACAGGAAAAAAGAGAACAGGGACCCCACCCCGGCCCTCCCCCAAGGGGAGGGTGCCTACGGGATGAAAGGAGTTTATAGCGGGTGTTGCAGAACAGCCCATGAGAGACGCCACGGTGTGACGTCTCTACGTGCGCTTGACGCTAATTCAGGACTTGCTGTCCATCAGATGCACATAACGCATTCCCTCGGCCACACCTTGGGCCGTCTGTCCATCGGTGAGCATGGTCAGCAGGGCGTAAGCGTAGGGGAATGTGGCGGCCGGGCCTTCACCCGTCGTGATGTTTCCGTCGGTCGTGAAGAGTTCGGCGGTATATGTGGCACCGGTCAGGCGGTCCTCAAAACCGGGATAGCACGTCGCACGGCGGCCGTTAAGCAGTCCCAGCGAGCCGAGCACCATCGGGGCGGCGCAGATCGCGGCGATATGACGGCCGGCGGCATTGTGGCCCAAGAGTGCGGCCCGCAGACCTTCATGGCGGTTGAGATGCTCCGCACCAGGCATTCCGCCGGGCAGCATCAGCAGGTCGGCATCATCCAGTCTTACATCTTCAAAGAGCATGTCCGTCTTGACGGTAACGCCATGGGACGACTCGACATATTCACTGCCCGTGATGCTCACGGTCTTGACGTCAACTCCGCCACGGCGGAGGATGTCCACTGCAGCCAACGCCTCGATGTCCTCGAAACCGTCGGCCATAAACTGATAAACTTTGCGCATAATTCTTTATTTTTGAGTTATAGGAGTTAGAGGGGTTATCACTCCTCTAACTCCTAAGAGCTTCCTTATACATCCTCACCGTCTCCCGCAGTCCCATATACAACGCGTCGCATATCAGGGCGTGGCCGATGCTGACCTCGTCGGTCCATGGAATGCAGCGATGGAAATAGTGGAGGTTCTGGAGGCTGAGGTCGTGGCCGGCGTTAAGTCCCAGCCCCTGACGGCGGGCCTCCTCGGCGGCGGCGATGAAGGGAGCGATGGCCGCCGCGCGGTCAGCGGCATAGCCGGAAGCGTAGGGCTCGGTGTAGAGCTCAACGCGGTCGGCACCGCACTCGCGCGCCCCGATGACCATCTCCAGGTCGGCGTCGACGAAGATTGACGTGCGTATGCCCGCCTCGCGGAAACGGCCCACAACGTCAGTGAGGAACGTGCGGTTGGCGATGGTGTCCCAGCCGTGGTTTGACGTCAGCTGGCCGATGGCGTCGGGGACGAGCGTCACCTGCGTGGGACGGACCTCAAGGACGAGGTCGGTGAACGACGGGATGGGGTTGCCCTCGATGTTCAGCTCCGTCGTGATGCGGCCGCGGATGTCGCGCACGTCCTGATAACGGATGTGGCGCTCGTCGGGACGCGGATGGACGGTGATGCCCTCGGCGCCGAACGACTCACAGTCGGTAGCCGTGACGAGCACGTCCGGATTGTTGCCGCCGCGGGCATTGCGCAGGGTGGCAACCTTATTGATGTTTACACTTAATTTGGTCATTTCTCCTTAATTTCGATTCGTTTCTGTTCTGTTCTCGTCAAAAATACGTAAATTTGCAGACATCATCGCCCCGTAACGGCGGCGCCACTGCTTCACGGAAGCAGGAAAAGACGTCGCGGCGAAGGCGGACTGCTGCGTGCAAAGGTACTGAATGTTTGGCAATTAACGGCACACGCACGGCTAAAGATATATAAAACATGGATTTTTATGACATCACGGAAACTCAATTTCGCCATTTTCGGAAACACATTTCAGGCCAGAAAGTCGGCTGCCATACGCGATGTGCTCGTCTCGCTGGAAAGCCACGGGGCGGGAATTTCCGTCGACCGCGAATATCATGACTTCCTCCTAAGAGAAAATCTCATTGAGCCGGGACGGGCTGCAGTGTTCGACGGCGACGGCTTCACGGCCGACTTCGTCATCTCCATGGGCGGCGACGGCACGTTCCTCAAGGCCGTCGGACGCGTCGGAGCGAAAGCGATTCCCGTCATCGGCGTCAACATGGGACGGCTGGGATTTTTGGCCGACGTCGGACAGGGAGAGTTCGACAACGTCATCGAAGCACTCTACGACGGCAGCTACACGGTGGAGAACCGAGTGGTCATCATGGTTGATACCGACGGCGAGCCACTGGCGGGAAGCAACTGCGCCCTGAACGACGTGGCCATCCTCAAGCGGGACAACGCCTCAATGATTTCCATCCACACCAGCATCAACGGCGAATACGTCACGACGTTTCAGGCCGACGGCCTTGTCGTGAGCACGCCGACGGGCTCGACGGCCTACTCGCTGTCCAACGGCGGACCAATCATCGTGCCCGGAACCCACGTACTGGTCCTGACGGCCGTGGCTCCACACAGTCTGAACATACGGCCCATCGTCATCGCCGACGACTCCGAAATCACGCTGGCCGTGGAAAGCCGCAGCCACAATTTCCTCGTGGCCGTGGACGGACGCTCGGAAAAATGCTGTGACGTGACGCGGCTGACGCTCCGCAAGGCTCCCTACGACGTGAAAATCGTCAAGCGCTGCGGCACCCGCTACTTCGACACACTGCGGCATAAGATGATGTGGGGGAAGGACGCGAGAATCTGACAATCCTTAATGACCTTAAAGTCCTTAAAGACCTTAAAGATCTTAAAGTCCCTAAAACCCTTAAAAAAACCTTTCAAAAGAACTATGCTATCAAGACTATTCCGCAACGCGGAAGAGAAATATCCGGCAAATGCCATCCTGAAATGGCTGTGGCATGCGTGGCGCGGCAACAGACGGCAGACACTGCTCAACGCCGCCCTCGGACTGAGCGACGTGGCCGTCAGCCTCGGCTCCGTCTGGGCCATACAGCGCGCCATCGACATCGCCGCTGGAGCGCGGGAGGGTTCGCTGTGGGCGGCCGTGGGCGTCATGGCCGCGCTGATAGCATGCGAGTTCGGGCTGTCCATCGGCCGCGTGTGGGTCAAGAACATCCTCGGCATACGGGCACAGAACCGAATGCAGCGCGATATGACGGCCAAACTGCTGTCGTCGGAATGGCGCGGACGCGAACGCTACCACAGCGGCGACATCGTCAACCGACTGGAGCAGGACGTCTCGACCGTGGTGACATTTCTCACGGAGACGCTGCCGGGAACGCTCTCGGTACTGACAATGTTCATCGGAGCATTCATCTATCTGATGCGCATGGACACCGTGCTGGCCGTCGTCACCGTGGCCATACTCCCGGCGTTCATCATCCTTAGCCGCGTCTACGTTTCGCGGATGAGGAAGTTCACCCGGCTGGTGCGCTCATGCGACAGCCGCGTGCAGAGCATTCTCCAGGAAACCGTCCAGCACCGGATGGTCGTCAAGACACTTGAATGTGGCGGGAACATGATAGGACGGCTCGACGAGAGCCAGACGGAACTGAGGAAGCATGTCCGCCGGCGCACGGCGTTCTCCGTCGTGTCGAACCTTATTCTCAACACGGGATTCTCGCTCGGCTATCTCGTGGCTTTCCTATGGAGCGCGCTGCGACTCTACAACCATACGATTACGTTCGGAGCGATGACGGCCTTCCTTCAGCTGGTCTACCGCATTCAGGGACCGGCACGCGAGCTGACGCGGCTCGCACCGGCGTTCGTGGCCGTCTTCACCGCGGCCGAACGGCTCATGGAGCTTGACGACATGCCGCAGGAAGAACAGGGGGAGGAAATCAAGATGAACGAGCCGTGCGGCGTAAGGCTGACGGACGTGACATATACGTATGACGGGGGCAACAGACGGATCATCGACGGACTGACATTCGACTTCCCGCCGGGCAGCTGCACCGCCATACTGGGCGAGACGGGAGCGGGAAAGACGACACTCGTGCGTCTCATTCTCGCCTTGATAAGGCCGCAGCAGGGACGGGCCGAGATTTACGGCGCCGGCGGACGCCATGAGCTTTCGGCGCTGACACGCTGCAATTTCGTTTATGTCCCGCAGGGGAACACGCTCCTCAGCGGTACGATACGCGACAATCTGCTGCTCGGAAACGCCATGGCGACGGACGACGACATGCGCCGCGCACTGGAAATGGCTTGTGCCGGCTTTGTCTTTGACCTGCCCGAAGGACTGGACACGGTGACGTCGGAGGCCGGAGGCGGTCTCAGCGAGGGACAGGCGCAACGCATCGCCATCGCACGCGGACTGCTCCGCGACCGCGCCGTCATGCTCTTTGACGAGGCGACGAGCGCTCTCGACACGGAGACGGAACGGCAGCTGCTCCAGAATATCCTCAGTACAAAGGAAAAGACGGTCATCTTCATTACCCACCGGCCGGCCGTGGTGGACTATTGCGACCGTGTGCTCAGGGTCGACCGGGCCACGTCATCCCAAGCTGAATGACCAAAACAGCATTGACAGTTTGGGATTATCGGAGCACATCGGCAAGAATTCCTTTCAGAAGATGGGTCGCATTCTGATTGCGCGCCACGCCGGGCGTAATCTTATAGGTGTATGTTATCTCGTCCGAAAGGCGTATTTCAAAGCAAAAATTGTGAAAACGGCCGGTTTCATCGTCGGCCATGCGGGACAATTCGAGGTCGTGGGTGGCTATGACGCCGCTCACGGGCAGGTGCGAAATGGCCTCAAGGAACATCCGCGATCCGTTCAGTTTGTCCAGCGAATTGGTGCCTTTCAGTATCTCGTCGAGGATGATGAGCGTATGACGGTGGCCCCGGCAATGGTCTATGAGTTGGCGGAGACGGAGCAGTTCGGCGTTGAAATAGCTGATTCCATGGGCAAGATCGTCGCTCGTCCGCATGCTCGAAAAGAGCGAGAAGAGCGACACGCGGAAGCTCTCGGCAAAGACGGGCATTCCATTCATGGCCAGAATGTAGTTCACTCCGAGCGAACGCAGGAAGGTGCTCTTGCCCGCCATGTTTGCTCCGGTGACTATATAATAATGTGTGCCGTCAATCGTGAAGTCGTTACGCACGGCCCGCGCACCAAGGAAAGGATGCCACAGGTCGCGTGCTTCGTACGTTAGCTCGATGGAATCGACGATTTCCGCACGTCCCGCTGACGGCTCATTATATCTGAACGTGGCCATCGAGACAAGCGCGTCGGTCATGCTGACCTCATCAATCCAGCGGTCGATGCTTGCGGTATAGGCTTCCTGCCAACGGCTGAAACGTCTCACAAGGAAGATGTCGCTGAGAAAAAGGGCGTCGAAGAATATCAGCCCGAGCACATTCCCACGTCTGTCGAGACCGTCAAGAATACGCCGCAGGTCGTCAAAAGCACCGATGGAATGGCGCAAATCCGCCGTTATGGAAGTAAGAACAGAGGAAGAGTCAGCCGCTGGAGCCCCTGTCATCATTGCCGAAGCCGCTGTTGCAATAGCCGAAGAGTCCGTCGCCGCAACCGGAGAGTCACCATGACGCACGATTATCTCCACCAGCTCACCGTATGCCCGCAGCTCTTTGTGAAGCCGGCCGGCCGAAGAACCTATCTTTTTCAACGGTCCTGTACACAACATAAGTGCTATGAACAGGTTCGCCGTTCCCCAAAGCACGGTCAATCCCGATGGAATGGACGTAAATATGCACAACAGCACGGAAGCAAAGAAGCCCGCGATGGAAGCCCACGAGAGTCCCAAAGCTACGATGGAATGGGCAAATCCGGGCATTTTCATCGTTTTCACCGTGCGCAATGCCGATTTAACCGAGGCGGTGTCGATGTGCCCGCGGATACCTCTTGAAATGAATTCGGTGCGCAACGGCTCCATCCCGGCCAATGCGTCGACCGCCTCGCGCTGTCTCTCGATTTCCCCGCAAAGTCTTTTAACGACTTCACTCTGCTTTTCCTCGCTTCCTTTTTCTTCGATGAAACCGCCGTTTTCTGCGTCTTCACGGTCCTGAGGAAGTACCGAAAGCATCGTTGCAAGGCGGTCGCTGCCGCCTGACGTGACGGTGCGGTTGATACGGTGGAACAGCGATTGCGCCCCGAATATGTCCATATCGTAGGCAAACGGATGAGCCGCATCGGCATATCGGCGGCCATCGTCGAACGGAGTGAAATCGCCGGAAAGATATTTCAGCTCGTTTTCATATACGGTGCAAAGGTCTGTCCGACGCTCCATCCGGTCGCAACAGCTCACGTCCAACCGCCTCGCGACGATATATCCGACGGCCATCAGCGCACCGCAGCAAAGCCACCACCATCCGCCGTAAACGGTATAAGCCGCTACTGCGGCCACCGCGGCCACAAAAGCAGCCAGCCCAACGGCCACACAAATACGGCTGCGACGCTTCAACCGCGCAATATCAGACTTCAGCGAAGCCGCGCGGAGGCTGTAATAAGACGCCCGGTCGATATTCTTTTCGCTACAATCAGCCGCCCGGCCGCTCCGTTCTTCGCCACAATCAGCCGCCTGATTAATATAAGATGTATTGATGTTGTTCTCCTTCATGAACTTGTCTATATAATAAAGGTACGCATATAAATACCAGAAGGCATAATAAAAAATGGCTAAAGGACGTCATTTTCCTTTAGCCATGTAGTTTTTATCCGATTTAATCGAGATTCCGTTTCCCTGCTTCGTGAACGTAACAAGGTCCATGCGGATAGCATGATTGGCATGATCGAATATCTTAGCGGGGTCAAACGGCCGTCCGTTGATGCGGCATTCGAAATGCAGATGCTCCGTCGTTGCGCGTCCGGTGCGGCCCGTCAGAGCTATCACCTGGCCGGCCTTGACATAATCTCCGACCTTGACAAGGTTCTTGGAGTTGTGGCTGTAGAGCGTCTCGATGCCGTTGGGATGCTTTATCTTGATGCACTTTCCGTAGCCGTGATAGACCTGCGACATTGTCACGACACCGTCGAAAGCCGCCAATATGTCGTCATTGGGCCGCGTCTTGATGTCCACTCCGGTATGTCTGCGGCCTCCGCGGCCACCGTATGGGCTTATCACCTTGGCTCCGGCAAGCGGATAGCACCACTCTCCAGGATTTAGGTTGGCCAGATTGAGAGTGTATTTGTTGCCTCCCGCAAACGGATTGGCCTTCGTTGCAGCATCAACCAGCGCCTTTTCGCCACGCTCCTCATGCGTCACACTGATGTCAACATGGAAGCCGGCCTTCTTGAACAGCAGGGTCTGACGGAGCAGACGGTGACTGTTCAGGCTCACAATGATTTCAGGATTGATGCGTCCGCCGTTGACCATGATGGCGAAAGTGCAATATGTCCGACCGCCCGTTCCGCCCACGATGGCCACGGTCTGGCCCGCCTTGACACGGTCGCCGACGGCAACAAGGTTCTGGGCGTTGTGCCCGTAGATGGTTTCAAGGCCGTTGTCGTGACGCACCACGACGACATTGCCGAGCGTCGGATGGCTCTTGGAGATGCGGACGGTGCCCGGGAACATCGCCATTACGGCGTCGCCGTGTGCCGTCATAATCTCAACATAATTATCCTTGGCCTTCCGCGCCTTGCCGACGGGCAAGGGAAAACTGTATTCGGAAGCCGTAAGACCCGCGAAATCGACAGAGAAAGCGTCGGAACGGTCAAACAGTCCGGCTGTCTCTATGCTTATCTTCTGCTTCTCAAGAAGCGTGAAATCATCTTTGGCAGCAACGCCAGCCGCCACAAGAACGGCCACATAAAGCAATAAAAATCTCAATCTCATCAGGTCGAAATAATAAAATATTGTCGTTATAGGTTGTCTCTCAGCATGATTCCGTTGAATATCCGTCCGGAAGCCACGCCCAGACGGCGCGCCGAGAAATAGTCATCGGAATTGAAATAGGTACACACTCCGGCCGTAACAATGGCCTCGGGACGGACTCCGGAGCGTTCAAGCTGCATGCGGTTGCATGCCCACAGGTCTATATGCCACTTCTCAAAGCGCCGGCTTATGGCTTCCATGTCAAAGCCGGCATAGCGGAACGCGTCATAAACCTCATCGCCGACTTCGAATGCTTCCAGCGAAATGCCGGGGCCGATAACGGCCTTCAGATGCTCAGGACGGGTACCGAAGCGGCTCTGCATGCGGCCGACCGCCGTCTCGACAATCCGCGCTACGGTTCCGCGCCACCCTGCATGCACCGCGCAACAGGCCTTCCGGACCTCATCATAAAGCAGAACGGGGATGCAATCGGCCGTCGAAACACCGACACATACGCCGGGGACGTCGGTCATCAGGGCGTCAACACCATCGAGAGCGACATCCCGCCGGCTGCTGTCGGACACGGCAAGAAAGTCCTCCGACACGTCAAACACGGCCGTTCCGTGCGTCTGATGGGGAATGACAAGCCGGTCGTCGGACGCAAGTCCGAGTTCCTCGCAAAGCAGACGGCGGTTCCGTCCGACCGTCACAGGGTCGTCACCGCACCAACGGTTGACGTTAAAACCGCCATAACGCCCCGTTCCATATCCGCCGCGGCGCGTACTGCTGAACGCAACCACACCCGGCGCCACGTCATAATACGTAAGTACAGGCCTAAGTACGGTATTGGCCACGGGATTATTCATTCCCTTCTTCCTCCTCGTACTCGAAGTCTTCTATGTCTTCTATATCCTCGATTTCAATATCGTCGTCGTCAAGATACTCGATTTCGTCCTCGCCCTCAGCCTGCAATTCGGCCGCAAAACGGCTCATGTCCTTGTCACGGTGGACGATGTTTTCGCTGGCGATGATACCCTGAATCTTGTTGCTCTCACTGTTCAGCTCGCGCCAAAGCACGTCCTTCAGCTCACTGAGGCCCGTGCCCGCCACGGCCGAGATGAACACAACAGGCAGGTCGTCGGGCAAAGTCTCGCGCAACATCTCTATCAGTTCGTCGTCAAGCAGGTCGCATTTGGTCACAGCCAGCACCCTGTGCTTGTCCAGCATCTCGGGATTGAAGTTGCGTAGCTCATTGAGAAGTATCTCATATTCACGCTTTATGTCGTCCGTATCGCCCGGAACCATGAACAGCAGGAGCGAGTTGCGCTCGATGTGACGCAGGAAGCGCAGGCCGAGACCACGGCCTTCGCTGGCTCCTTCGATGATACCGGGGATGTCGGCCATGACGAATGACTGGCGGTCACGATAGCCGACGATGCCCAACGAGGGTTCCAGCGTGGTGAAAGGATAGTTGGCAATCTTCGGCCGGGCACTGGACAAGGACGAAAGCAGCGTTGACTTTCCGGCATTGGGGAAGCCCACCAGACCGACGTCAGCCAGCAGCTTCAGCTCCAGAACGATGGTCATCTCCTGCATCGGCTCGCCCGGCTGGGCATAACGTGGTGCCTGATTGGTCGCCGTACGGAACTGGAAATTGCCCAATCCACCGCGGCCGCCCTTCAACAGCAGCACTTCCTGACCGTCATATGTCACGTCGCAGACATATTTTCCCGTCTCTGCATTATAGACAACAGTGCCGCAGGGCACGTCAATATAGACGTCCTTGCCGTTTGTTCCGTGACACTTGTCACGTCCGCCGTTGCCACCATGTTCCGCCTTCACGTGACGTTCATACTTCAGATGGAGCAGCGTCCAGTAGTTATGGTTACCGCGCAGATAGACGCTGCCACCATTACCACCGTCGCCACCGTCCGGTCCGCCATTAGGATTGTACTTCACATGACGCAAGTGCATTGAGCCACGGCCGCCCTTTCCCGAGCGGCAATATATCTTAACGTAGTCAACGAAGTTTGATTCGGGCATGTTTCTTTTTTTTAGGAGTTAAAGGAGTTAAAGGGAGTTATCGCTCCCTGCGGTCGCTCAGGAGTTAAAGACAATACTCTTCTTTGCATCAAACACTTTTCTTTGTATCAAGTATTCTTCTTTGCATTAATCTCCCAAGCCGCCTTTTTACGTTATCTCTTAAACGGTTTTCATGCTGTGACGGACCTTCCAATCCACCACAGCATGAATATCCATAAGCCGTACTTATATATTAATAATGTGTAAGCGTTCTGCCGCGACAATCATCAGCGACAATCCCCGACGGTCAGACGCCCGACAATCAGTTGTACTTCAAAATCTGTCCGGGCATCAGCCTCATCGTCTTTCCGATGCGGTTGAGCTTGCAGAGGGCCGCCACCGTCGTACCGCGTTTACGTGCGATGCTCGACAGCGTCTCGCCGGACCTCACCTTGTGGAAGCGGACGTTCTTGGCGTATGTCGCAGCCGGAGCCGCAGTAGCCAGTTCAACGTCATCACCGTCACCGGAAGTATATTTGTTTCCGACACCACGCAAGCGGTTTGCTGCCACGGACTCATGTTCGTATGAGCTGCGACGGAACATATAGTAGTCATCCACGACATCCTGATTGCGGAAGTCGAACATCAGCGCGGGATTGAGGGCGACGCCACAGAGACGCGTCTCGAAGTGGAGGTGTGAACCCGTGCTTCGTCCCGTGTTTCCGCCGAGACCGATCGGTTCGCCTGCGCGCACCTCCTGATCCTCCGTCACGAGCTGCTTCGACATGTGTCCGTAGATGGTCTCAAGACCGTTATAGTGGCGGATGACGACATACTTGCCATATCCGCGGGCTTCATATCTCACGATGCGCACCTTTCCGCTGAACGCCGCGCGGATGGTATCGCCGATATAGACCTTGATGTCAAGTCCCTTGTGCTGGCGTCCCCAGCGCGCACCGAAGTTGGACGTGAGCACGCGGCTATCCGTCGGCATACAGAATCCGCGCAAGTCGACGCGGAAGGAATCCGGCAGCGCCGTAGCGCGGTGGGCATATTTGTTCTCCCATTCCTCATAAAGGTCGGCGGCGGGTGAGTCAAACTGTTCGGTCTGAATCAGCCGGCTGAGCGCTACTGAGTCAACCGCCTTCATTTTCTTGTCAATCGGAGCCTGACGCGCAAGCAAGTCCTGTCCCGCGGCCGGAATTGCGGCCAACGACACAAATGCGCATATTGCTAAAGTCTTCAGTTTCTTAATTATCATAATAGGTTGTCTTAGTCAAGTGGCAAAAGCCACATGTTATCGGTAGCGGCGCCCCCGGATAATTACAATCCAATTATGACGTGACGCGCCGTCTGTAATGTGAACGTTGCAAAGATAATAAATATTTTATAATAAAGCGTTATATTAACACGTTTTATGTGTTATTTAACACTTCAGCCTATGATATGGCGGCCCAATTAATATCCGTTTTCTTTAATTCCTTTAATCTGTTCCACAGCACGGCATATTCATCCTTCACGCATTCCGGGTCGTCCTCTATGACGCGCTGGGCTTCATCGCGCGCCATCTGGACGAGCTGTCCGTCACGCGCGATGTCGGCTATCCTGAGGTCAAAAGCCATACCGCTCTGCTGCGTTCCTTCAAGGTCGCCGGGGCCGCGGAGCTTCAGGTCGGCCTCGGCGATGCGGAAGCCGTCGTTCGTATCACACATTATATCAATGCGCTTGCGCGTCTCTTCGCTCAGCTTATAGGGTGTGACCAGAATACAGAACGACTGGTCGGCACCGCGCCCCACCCTACCCCGCAACTGGTGGAGCTGCGAGAGTCCGAAGCGCTGGGCGTCGAGAATGACCATCACCGAGGCGTTGGGCACGTTGACGCCGACCTCTATCACCGTCGTGGCCACAAGAATCTGCGTCTCGCCGCTCACGAACCGCTGCATCTCCTCCTCCTTCTCAGCGGATTTCATGCGGCCGTGGACCTTGCTCATGCGGAACTCGGGGAACACCTGACGGAGCATCTCATATCCGTCTTCGAGGTTCTTCAGGTCAATCTTCTCGCTCTCCTCAATGAGCGGAAAGACGATATAGACCTGACGGCCGAGCGCTATCTGCCGGCGTATGCCGTCGTAGAGGCTCGGCATGCGGCTGTCGAAGACATGGCTTGTCACGATGGGCTTGCGTCCGGGCGGCAGCTCGTCGATGACGCTGACGTCCAAGTCGCCGTAGAGCGTCATGGCGAGCGTGCGCGGAATGGGTGTCGCGGTCATGACGAGCACATGGGGCGGCTGTTCGCTCTTCGCCCAAAGGCGTGCGCGCTGGGCCACGCCGAAGCGGTGCTGCTCGTCGACGACGACCATTCCGAGCCGCGCGAAGCGCACCGTATCCTCGATGACGGCATGCGTCCCGACGAGGATGTTCACCTCGCCGGCCTCCAGTGCCGCCAGCACTTCGCGGCGCCGCTTGCCTTTGACGATGCCCGTGAGCAGTTCCGTCCTTACGGCCATGTCGCCGAGGAACGAGCGGATGGTCTCAAGATGTTGCTCGGCAAGTATTTCCGTGGGTGCCATGATGCAGGCCTGAAAGCCATTGTCCAGCGCGATGAGCATCGACAGCAGGGCCACGAGCGTTTTTCCCGAGCCGACGTCGCCCTGCAGCAGGCGGTTCATCTGCCGCCCCGAGCACATGTCGGCGCGTATCTCGCGCACGACGCGCTTCTGCGCTCCGGTCAGTTCGAAGGGCAGATGGTCGTGATAGAACGTATTGAAACAGTCGCCTATGCGGCTGAAGACATATCCACGGTATTTGCGGCGGTGGTCGCTGGCATAGCGCACGATGTTGAGCTGGACGAAGAAGAGCTCCTCAAACTTCAGCCGCACCCGCGCCCGCTCCAGCTCACGGGCGTTCTTCGGATAGTGAATCACGCGCAGGGCCTCGTCGCGTCCCATCAGATGCAGCCGTTCCGTCATCTCCGGCGTCAGCGTCTCGGGCAGCTCGTCCTTCAGCAGTCCGACGAGCGTCTTGGTCAGACGTTCCATCACACGCGACGTGATGCCGCTCTTCTTCATCTTCTCCGTGGTGGAATAGTATGGCTGCAGTCCCATCGACGACAGTTCGAGGGCGTCGGCGGGGTCGATGTCAGGATGGACGACATTGATGCGGCCATTAAATACGGTTGGCCGGCCGAAGACGACATAGAGGTCGCCGATGCGGTAGGTCTTCTTCGCATATTGCCCGCCGTTGAACCACGTGAGGTCCATCACGCCCGTCCCGTCGGAGAAATGGGCGACGACGCGCTCCTTGCGCGGTCCCAAGGGAAATGTCTCGAAGCTGAGTATGCGGCCGCAGACCTGAACGAAGGGCATCTCGCCCGTCAGCTCGCGCACGGCATACAGACGGCTGCGATCTACATATTTATATGGAAAGGTCATGAGCAAGTCCTCATACGTGGCAATGCCCAGCTCGGCGGCCAGCAGTTTCTTGCGCGACGGGCCGACACCGGGGAGGTATTGGAGGTCGGAGACAAGAAGACCTGCCGGCCTCACCCCCTGCCCCTCCCCAAGAGGGAGGGGAGTAATATGCTGCTGAGTCAATGACAAACCCACCCCCTGCCCCTCCCCAAGGGAGGGGGGATTGATATGCTCCTGAGTTGCTTGACTTTGTCCTGTATGGTTTTCTTTATCCATGATGTTTTTTTATGATAGGAGGGATGGCGAGAGGAGAATCGGGGGCAGAGGATATTGCAAACAGAAAGTAGGGACGTGCCTTTGGCACGTTGACGTAACCACATTAACGCTATCACATTGACGTAACCACATTGATATTCAATAAACATCGCAAAGCGATGTCCCTACATTTTAGGTGATACATGATTGCGTCCCCTCTTTCTTGTGAGCCTCATGCCTTTATGCCGCTATCCAAGCTCCCTCCCTTTGGGAGGGCTGGGGTGGGTTTTAGGGGTGTGGTTGGTCTATCATCACCTCCGCCACCCTCAAATCCCACGGCGTGGTTATCTTTATATTCTCCCTGTTGCCTTCCACGAGCGTGATGTCATGCCCCATAGCCTCAACCACCGACGCATCGTCCGTGAAGGCATCAGAAAAGTCCTGACCGTAGGCCTGGCGGAGCAGCCTGATGTCAAACGTCTGCGGCGTCTGCACCAGCCGGTAGTCACCGCGCGGCACGGTTCCGTCTGTCACGTGACGCAGCGTCTCGACAACAGGAACGACGGGGACGACTGCCCCCGTACGCCGCGCTTCCTCATAGCACCGGCCGATAACGTCAACCGAGGGGAACGGCCTCACACCGTCATGCACGCCCACCACGCCGTCGGCATAAGCCGGAATCAGCGCCAGTCCATTGCGCACGGAATGAAACCGCGTCTCTCCGCCGTCGGCCAGCTGATAGCCGACACAGAATCCATAACGCCCACACAGTTCCCTCCAGTAGTCCTGCTGGTCACGTGGCAGGACGAGAATGACGCGCAGCTCCGACGAATATTCCTTGAAACGCTCTATCGTGCGCATCAGTACCGGCCGGCCGCCAACCGGCAGAAACTGCTTCGGCACGTCCGAACCCATACGCAATCCACGGCCACCGGCCACGATTATCACATAGTCAGTATTATTATGTTCTTTCATCTCTGTCACCTTATAATTATTATCAATGGCACCTACCCCAGACATCCTTCGCTCTTAATCTCATTCTTATGATATTTCTGCTTCGGATGGTTTGGCGTTCCGGGATACATCATTACAAGTAGCCCATTCTGAAGCAACTTCGGCAAAATCTTGTTTCTCAGATAATCATAACTTCTCTGCGTGTATGCCGTAATTTCATCAAGCGTCCTCCAATCCTCACAGGCCTCACATATAAGTCTGTTAAGCTCTCCACGTGCCAGTCTTTTCCTCAGACCGCCCGGTCTTCCGTCTTCAGTGTCTAAAATAACGGACAGCCGTTCTTTCCTGTTGTAACCTTTTTCCTCTGAGGTTGCAACCTTAGGACTGGAGGTTACAACCTTAGGATTGAAAGGTTGCAACTTCCCGTCTTCAAGGTTGCAACCTTTTTCCTCTGAGGTTGCAACCTTAGGGCTGGAGGTTGCAACCTCTTGGGGTAACTGGTATGTCGTTCCCCGGCCATGCCCCATCCTGACAAGCAGATTTGCCCTGCACATACGTTTCAGCAATTCACTTATTTCAGACTTGTGCATATTAAGCACATATCTCAGGCTCTCATTTGTCACGGACAAATCTGAGCATACCGTATTCAGCACCATCATCACATTATGGTCAACATTCAGAATCTGTTTCCCGAACAGAGCGACAAGGCGCCGTTCGGTTGTTCCGTCCATTACGGTCTCCATCTTCATTGTCAGCACACACTTATCCGGCTGACATCTGGTGGTCAAAACCGGGACGCGCCAGTTTGATTCCGTCCATCCTCTCAGAATCTTGTCAACACCACTGCCGGCTTTTTCAGCCGTTCCGAGCAGCATGAACATTTTCTGCAGCGACTTGTTGCGACACACGCTCTCCCCGCCTTGATAATATTGGGTCTTTGACACCAGCATGGTGCCGGGATTTGAGAACACCATCCTGTCCTTATACAGAAGGACCACCGATGACGCATTTTCCGTATAATCGGCATGAATACAGAAATTCACGAATGCTTCACGTACAGCGATGTGAGCCGGTGTTTCATTCCTGCGGATATTATCTTCCAGGACAAACGGTTGGGGAAGAACCGACTGTAGCCGTGGCAGCACCTGACGATAGAACTGAAAGAGATTGGCCTCCCATGTTCCGTCCGGACATATACGATGCGTCCATCTCTTCTCCGGATCAAACCGTTCCTGATAGTCAGGAAAGAAATCCGGACAACACTCCGTGTCGGTGACAGAGTCGCTCTTACCGAACATGACTATTCCTGCCACCGTAAATCCCTCTTCACCGCTCTCACGGTCTTTCCGGTAACCGCCCAATTTCTTGAGAAGTTCAAAGTCGCTTAGCACGAGCCACGGATGAGAGGGATTTGCGAGACTGAACAGCTGGCGGTATTGGAACATGGAAAGACTGTCAATATCGTCCATCGTATAGTTCTTCAATATACGGCTATCGGAAGGATGAGAGACATTGGCATCGGCAAACATACGGCGAACCTCACGTTCCGTACATTTATAGTCTCCCTCGTGATTGCGCTTAAATGTTCCATTGTAAGGCTGTGTCGAACGGTAAACCGGACGTTGCTCCCTGTCTGCGCCTGGTATGAAAAACATCATCAGCCGATGGCCCCGATAGTCAGCAATCAGCAAATCTTCCGTTTTCAGAAGATTACAGCTCACCGTTGAACGGTTATTCACATTGTTCCAAAAATCTTTCTGATATTTTTCCGTCTGTTCCGCAGTAAGGCTGTCCAGATAAATCCCGTCCTTTTTTTCTGAGACACCGAGCACTATCGTCCCGCCTCCGCTATTGGCAAAAGCAGAGTATGTATCCCAGAAATTGCCTGGAAATCCCCCCGCAGCACTCTTATACTCCAAATCATCACTTTCGCTCCTCGCCAAAAGGGACTCTATGTAGTTGCTGAAATCAGCTATGTCACGTACCTGTCTCATTCTCTATCATGCAAAACGTTCTTACCCGGATTCCATCGACCGATTATTGACAGTTACGATGTGACGACCGGCAATATGCAAAATTAGCATTTTTTTATGAAAACGTTATAAGTTAACGGCAAAAAATGATATTTTAAGGTATGTCCGTATTTTAATATTCTTTCTTCACCGCCAACTGTTAAAAACTCAGAATAATCCCGACAAACGCCTCAAAATCCCTGAAGAATTCAAAAATGAAAATCATTTGGCCGCAAATTCGCGAGTTTTGCGCGTGCATCTTTTATCACCTGAACGCCAGCGCGTTACGACAAAATCAGCCGAAGTGTGCAATAAAATCGAGGAAAAAGTTCTGCCGTAAGGGCCTTACGAGGTTGCAACGAGGCCCTCGTTGGAAGATGACAAGGCCGCCGCCGTCATGCGAAAGCGGCCCCGCTGTAGAGCCGTAAGGCCCTCCCGGCCATGCTGCACCGCCGGAAACCGTCAGAAGCCAGCCACGCGGCATGACCAAAGAGGCCTCCGCGGCTACGGAAAACCGTCAGGAACACGCTAAAACGGAAATTTCTCCGGAGGCAGTTTTGTAAGGATAAAAGACGCCGTGACGCATAATTTCCTGAGATTTCCGCACCGGCGACGTTGGTCTCAGGATTTTTTCGTATTTTTGCAGACGCAGCCATACCGTCATAAAAAACGGCGGACTACGCATTTATTATATATATCATATAAATACATAAAGCGCCCCTACCATGAGCCGGAGGGGCCGACAGGAAATCATGGAAGAAAGCATAAGACAAGACCTGCACCGCTATCTGACAGCGATGGGCGAGGTGGACGAGCGTCTGCCGGAGTGCCCCGACGTGGAAGAGACATGGGAGAAGATTGCCCGTTCATACATGCCCGACGGCATACGCGAGTTCGCGGCCTACCCCACGGCGTCGCTCGGATGGATGATGTACATCGGAATGGCCGTCGCCCGGCTGTGGGACACGGAATGGGAGATTTACTCAAAGGTCGACGACCTCTACGTCTACCTGCGTGACAAGCGCGGATATGACAGCATGGACGAATATATCCGCGAGGATGTCCTGCGCCTGAGCGGCGACGACTATACGGCACTGGAGAAGCTGGTCGGCGAATGTGCCTCGCGGGTTCACAACGCGCTGATGCACCGCCACCTCGAACCGGGAACACCGGAAGCCTTCCGCGCCTACGTGGCCTGTCTCCACCAGCTCTATCTCATGGGCGCCGCCGTCCAGCTGCGCCGCATGGACTATCACATGACGCCGCTGGGATAACGCTGGGGCGGACGGCTGGCGGACTACACATTATTATATAATCAAGACGACTGAAACAATTAACTACTGAAACAACAATGACCCGACTGACCATCACTTTCCTTCTGCTGCTCGTCACCGCAGGGGCACCGGCACAGACGTTCACCACCGAAAACATTATGAGCGACGCCGAAAAGGTGACCGGATATTTCATGAGAAACTATCCCGACGTGGGCGCCGACAGCTACGTCGGCGGCAAGCGGCGCAACAGCAAGATATGGACCCGGGGCGTCTTCTACGAGGGACTGCTCAACATCTACCGCGAACAGCCGCGGGAGGAATGGCTGAAATATGCGCTGGACTGGGGCGAATATCACAACTGGACCAGCAGTTCGGACAATGAGGCACGCAACGCCAACGCCGACTATCAGTGTTGCGGTCAGGCTTATCTGCAGCTCTACCGGATGGATCCGGCCGAGACCGTGCGAATGGAGCATATCAAGATGAGGATTGACCAGATGATGGAGACCGGCAAGGTGAACTACTGGTACTGGATAGACGCCATCCAGATGAGCATGCCCGTCATGGCCATGCTGGGCGACATCACGGGCGACGAAAGCTACTGGGACTATATGTACCGTTCATATCAGTACACGCGCAACAGTCACGGCGGCAGCAAGAAAGGCGGCGGACAGCCGCTGCTGAACACAACGACGGGACTATGGTACCGCGACTATCAGTTTGACCCGCCATACCGCGACCTCACCGAACCGGACAAGGACTGCTACTGGAGCCGCGGAAACGGCTGGGTCTACATGGCGCTGGCCCGTGTCATGCAGTTCACGCCGGCAACGGAAAGCCACCGCGCCGACTACGTGGCCGACTTCCTGCTCATGAGCGAGGCCCTGCTGGGCTGTCAGCGTGAGGACGGGTCGTGGAATGTCAGCCTTGCCGCACCGACCAACTTCGGCCAAGAGGGCAGCGAAGGACCAGAAATGACGGGCACGTCGCTCTTCGTAGGGGGCATGGCCTACGGCGTAAGGACGGGTCTGCTGGACAGCACCGTCTACATGCCGGCCATCCGCCGCGGCTGGGAAGCCATGCACCGGGCCGTCCACGAGGACAACGGACAGGTGGGCTGGCTTCAAGGCACGGGCTCAAAGCCGGAGGACGGAGGCGTCATAACATACAACTCCATCCCCAACTTTGAAGACTTCGGCTATGGATGCTGGCTCTGGGGAGCCGCCGAGGTCCACGCCCTGGCCGCACAGTTGGAAGCAGACGCCGCAGGAATCAGGGAGGCGAGCACCGTCACCGACACGTCCGGCACATACTATGACCTCTCCGGACGACGCGTCACCAACCCCCTGCCGGGCCGGATCTATATCCGCAACGGGAAGAAGGAAATGAAAAATCAAGAATGAAGCAAGTCATCATTATTACTTTATAACAAGTTTTTTTGAACACAGAGCCACGGAGACACAGAGGACAATATAACTATGTGTCTCCGTGGCTCTGCAATTCAAAGTATAAACTGACCGTTGCAACCTACTTAAGAATCAGGAATCAGATGTCCTAAAGAAACAGCGGAAAACAGCGGAGAAAAAGAAAAAAAGCGGCGATAACGAAAAATAATCACCGAAATATTTGGTCGTTTCAAAAATAGTCCGTACCTTTGCAACCGCTTACAAGAAGTAAGGGCGCTTAGCTCAGCTGGTTCAGAGCGTCTGCCTTACAAGCAGAGGGTCGGGGGTTCGAATCCCTCAGCGCCCACAAAGAGAAGCCTCACGAACGTTTCGTGAGGCTTTTTTTATTGCCACCGGGCTGGAAGCACGCACTGCGGCATCTTATTTCAAGGCGCAGAAAGCTATAAAACTCCAACTTTTTAGCTACTAAACGTAATATTTATTAGATAAAACAAATTATTTTGTTTATATTTGCAACCGATATACAAATTATTAAGAACATCATGAAAGATTTAAAAAAGACACTGATGGGTCTGCTGCTCGTGGGCATGGCCGCATCAGCCGGAGCGGCAGGACCGTTCAGACCGGCAAGTTCAAAGCCCTGGCAGAAGAACGGAACGGCAACCGCCACACTGCGCCACGCCGTTACGGCACGTGCCACAGACAACACACCCGCCGTGACCGTCCTCGAAGAGGACTTCTCCGGATTTACCGCTGGAAGCGAAAGCCAGCCTGACGCAAAGTGCATCAGCGGACCGGACAACGCCGGATGGAAGATTTCCGACGGCTATATGAAGACAACCGGATGGACAGGAGGCGGCGTCTATCAGGCCGGAGGCGTCTGCGCCCTGCTCCCCTATCAAGGCACTTACGGACAGGCATACGGCTACATCACGACACCCGAGATGGAATTCTACGGCGAATGTGTCGTGACATTCCGCGCAAAACGGACCGCGCAGAACGGCGGCGACCTTTGGGTCGTGCTCTGTGACAACGACGACGGACCTATCTCGGACGAAGAGATTGACTGCCATCTGACCACAGAATGGCAGCAGTTTGAGCTCCGGACGACAAAGGCGACATTCAAGGCCAACAACGTTTTCCAGTTTACAGCCCAGAACGGCAACGTGCTCATTGACGACATCAAAATCACACGCAAGCGCAACAGCATCCCCGCCCCGGAGGTGAACCCCGCGATAAACGTATCGCAGACGGAGTTCATCGCCAACTGGATGCCGACAGCTACAGCCGAGAAATATCTGCTCAACGTCTATTATAAGGCCATGCCCGACGGCGAGCACATCTCCGGTACGCTCACCGAGAGCTTCGAGGGCATCAACGCCACGGCCGACGGCAGGATAAACACAGCGACACCGAATTATCCCGAGGGATGGACCATCAGCCTCTCCTCCGCAGGAAACAAGGAAATCACCACCACTGCCGGACAGTTCGGCAAGGGCAAACAGGGCCTCGTCTTCGACGCCGAGGGAGACTTCATCGAGTCACCCACCATCGCTGCACCGCTCAAAAAGCTGTCCTTCTGGATCAGACCGAGCTTCTATGACGAGGAAGACGACATCATGTCACTCCTTCAGGTGAGGATACTCCACCGCAACGGACAGTGGGAGACAATCGCCAACATACCGAACTACTTCCTCCAGAAATATGGCGGCATCTATACTTTCGAGGGTGACGCTATCGGAGACGACGTGACACGCATCCGTCTGGAACTTATCCAGAAGGACAAAGTCACGTTCTATGTCGACGACATCACGATGGAATATGAGACACAGCCCGTTCCCTATCCGCTGATAACGGACGAGGAGGTGACCGACACGTTCCGCGTCGTCAAGGACATCAATCCCTCACGGGACTACTTCTACTATGTCCGGGCGAAGGAGGGCGACATCGTTTCCGACGAGACATACCACGTATGGGTTGACGGACTGACCGGGCTGAAAGTGACCACGAAACCGGCAGCAAATGTGACTGCCGACGGTTTTACGGCACAGTGGGAGAAATTTGTCAAGGCAGACACTTACACCGTGAACCTCTACCAGTCGTTCCTCACGACAAAAGCCGATGAAGAAGTGACCCTTATCGAAGAAGACTTCAACAAAGCAACCGAAGGAACCGTAGAAAACCCGCGCATACCTGAAGGATGGGACTATTCATTCAATCTCTACGACCTCGGCATCACACGCACCGGCTGGCAGGGCCGCATGCCCATGTGGGCCAACGGCATGGCTGGCGGACGTGCAGCCGTCTACGAGGGCATGGCTGGCGGCACTATCATCTCGCCCGCTCTCCCGCTGGCTGACGGCAAAGACATCAAAGTGACAGCAAACGTGCTCAGCCTGAAAGCCGGCGACAAGCTCGCCGTCGTCATCATGGACGATCCTTTCGCCTACCAGGGTATCATGGGACTTGAAATTGACATAAAGACCACAGGACAGGTCGAGAAAGCAGAGGCCGTCTTCGCCGCAGAATACGTAAACGCCTACATGAAACCAGGCAAGGATTACTACATATCCATCCTGACAACTACCGGCGGCGCATTCTTCCTCGACGACGTCAAGGTGACACAGGTGCGTAATAACGCCGGCGAAAAGGTATTCGCTCCGTGCGACATCGTCACTACGAAGGAAACTTCCCACACTTTCACAAATCTGAAAGCCGGAACAAACTATGTCTACGGCGTCAAAGCCCAAAGGACAAAGGATTTCCTCGACTATATGACCGATTTGTCGGACTTCGTCGAAGTCACCCTCAGCACCTCCGGCATAGACAACGTCCATGTCCCGACTGACGGCATCTCCATCAACGACGGACAGATTAGCATCACGATGGCCAACGGCGGCACCATCCGCATCTGCGACATGCAGGGCCGCACCATCCGGACCATCAGCGGACAGAGCGGCATCAACACAACCGCCCTCCCCGCCGGCCTCTACATCGTCAATGCCGGCGGCAAGACGGCCAAGGTGCTCGTGAAGTGACAACGGAAAAGCCCGTGAAGGACAGACCGTTGTTCACAAGATAACGGCAATCAACAAGACAGTGGCCCCGTCCCTGTCAGAAAAGAACATGCCGGCATGCCCCATTATAGCGGACATGCCGGCAGTCTTTTATACTGGAACAGCGGCCGAACAGATTGCGTCCGACCAACGCCAAACAACAGACGAAGCCTTACTCTAATAGTTAAAATTTCGTAAACGTTAGGCATTTACGTCATTTATCCGTATTTTTGCACCTCGAAAAAATCGACTATACATAAATAATATATTGACGAAAGATGAATATTTCATTTGAAAACCCCGATAAGCTCAATGGTGTGATGACCTTGACTATCGAGAAGGAAGACTATCAGGCTGATGTCGAAAAGCAGCTGAAAGACTATCGCAAGAAGGCTAATGTGCCCGGTTTCCGCCCCGGCCAGGTGCCGATGGGAATGATTAAGCGCCAGTATGGAACGGCCGTGAAGATGGACGTTGTCAACAGATTGCTCGGCGAGAAACTCTACGGATACATTCGCGAGAACAAGATACAGATGTTGGGCGAGCCCCTGCCGAGCGACAAGCAGGTCATGGTTGACCCGGAGAAGGACGAGACGATGACTTTCATCTTCGACATCGCCGTGGCTCCCGAGCTGAACGCCACACTGACCGCCGACGACACCGTTGACTACTACACCATCGACGTTGACGACAAGCTCGTCGACCAGCAGGTGGAGATGTTCCAGTCACGCGCCGGCCACTACGATAAGGTTGAGGAGTATGACGCCGCACAGAACGACATGCTCAAGGGTGACCTCCGCGAGCTGGACGCCGACGGCAACGCCAAGGAAGACGGTATCGTCGTTGAAAGCGCCGTCCTCATGCCCGAATACATCAAGGTTGAAGAGCAGAAGAATCTCTTCAACGGCGCAAAGCTGGGCAGCGTGATTACGTTCAACCCCCGCAAGGCTTATCCCGAAAGCGACGTTGAGGTTTCTTCTCTGCTGAAAATAGAGAAGGAGAAGGTTGCCGACATGACATCTGACTTCACTTTCCTCGTAACCGAGATTTCACGTTTCGCCAAGGCTGAGGTCAATCAGGAGCTCTTCGACCAGGTGTTCGGTAAGGACGAAGTGAAGGACGAGGCCGCTTTCCGCCAGAAGATTGCCGACGGAATCAAGACACAGCTCACGACTGACACCGACTACAAGTTCCTGCTTGACGTGCGTGCATACCTTGAAAGCAAGGTCGGCGAGCTTCAGTTCCCTGACGCCCTGCTCAAGCGCATCATGCTCAATAACAACAAAGACAAGGGAGAGAAGTTTGTTGAGGAAAACTATGAGGCCAGCATCAAGGAACTCAAGTGGCACCTTATCAAGGAACAGCTCGTGGCCGCCAACAACATCAAGGTCGACGACGCTGACGTCAAGAATATCGCTAAGGAGACCGCACGCATCCAGTTCGCACAGTACGGCATGGCAAACGTTCCCGAGGAATACCTGGAGCAGTATGCCGACAACATGCTGAAGGAGCGCAAGAACATCGATTCTCTCGTAGACCGCGCTATTGACGTGAAGCTCATCGCAGCACTCAAAGGTGTAGTGAAGCTGAACGGGAAAACGGTGTCATTGGATGACTTCAACAAGATGATGCAGGAAAAATAACGCATTTTTCAAAAAATAATCTCACAGATAAGGAGGTTATCGACTTTTTTTATTAACTTTGTTCCAAAGAACAGGATAAGAAAGTCGATAACCTCCTTTTTTATTCCTTATTATATATTATAATATCAGAATTATTAAAGTATCATTATGAATGACTTCAGAAAATACGCTACTAAACATTTGGGAATAAACGGGCTCGTCCTTGACGATGTCGTAAGTTCACAGGCACAGTATCTGAATCCATACATACTCGAAGAACGCCAGTTGAACGTGACCCAGATGGACGTATTCTCCCGCCTGATGATGGACCGTATCATCTTCCTCGGAACGCAGATTGACGACTATACGGCCAACACACTGCAGGCCCAGCTGCTCTATCTGGACTCCGTGGATCCGGGAAAAGACATCTCCATCTATATCAACTCTCCCGGAGGAAGCGTCACAGCCGGTCTCGGCATCTATGACACGATGCAGTTCATCTCCAGCGACGTAGCCACGATATGCACCGGAATGGCGGCTTCCATGGCTGCTGTCCTGCTCGTGGCCGGAGCCGAAGGCAAGCGCTCGGCACTGACCCACAGCCGCGTCATGATCCACCAGCCGCTGGGAGGCGTACAGGGACAGGCTTCGGACATTGAGATTGAAGCCAAGGAAATCATGAAGTTCAAGAAAGAGCTGTACACCATCATCGCCGACCATTCACACACTCCGTACGAGAAGGTGTGGAACGACTCCGACCGCAACTACTGGATGACGGCCGAAGAGGCACGCGAATACGGCATGATCGACAACGTACTGACAAGAAAGAAATAAAAAAGCAGAGAGTGGTAAGGATGAAGAAAGTTTGCAGCTTCTGCGGAAGAGGAGAAAAAGAAGTGAAACTCCTCATCACGGGACTCAACGGATATATATGTGAGGATTGTGCCGTACAGGCATATCAGATAGTCCAGTCAACGGGTATCGCCGACGAGGCACCGATCGTAAAGAAGACCAAGAAAGAGAAATTTCCGTCTCAGATAAAGAAAGTACCCAAGCCGAAAGAGATAAAGGACTATCTTGACGAATATATCATCGGGCAGGATGAAGCCAAACGCTATCTTTCCGTGGCTGTCTACAACCACTACAAACGCCTTCAGCAGTCCAAGGGAAGCGACGGCGTGGAGATTGAGAAGAGCAACATCATCATGGTGGGAAGCACCGGAACGGGAAAAACACTGCTCGCACGCACCATAGCACGTCTGCTTGACGTTCCGTTCACCATCGTCGATGCCACTGTGTTCACCGAGGCTGGATATGTCGGCGAGGACGTCGAGAGCATCTTGTCACGGCTTCTTCAGGTAGCAGACTTCGATGTCGAGGCCGCACAACGGGGCATCGTATTCATCGACGAGATTGACAAGATTGCCCGCAAGAGCGACAATCCGTCGATAACGCGCGACGTCAGCGGTGAAGGCGTTCAGCAGGGACTGCTCAAACTGCTGGAAGGAACGATGGTCAACGTTCCGCCGAAAGGCGGACGGAAACATCCGGACCAGGATTACATACACGTTGACACGAAGAACATCCTATTCATCTGCGGCGGAGCTTTCGACGGAATAGAACGGAAGATTGCACAACGGCTGAACACCCATACAGTGGGATATAACTCGGTGCAGAACGTCCGCAAGATAGACAAGGGTGACCTGATGCAGTACATCCTGCCGCAGGACCTCAAGGCGTTCGGACTCATACCCGAAATCATAGGCCGTCTGCCCGTCCTGACATATCTCAACCCGCTTGACCGCGAGGCATTGGCACGAATCCTTTCGGAGCCGAAGAACTCCATCATCAAGCAGTATGTCAAGCTATTCGAAATGGACGGCATAAAGCTGACGTTCAGCGACGACGCCCTGAAGCTCGTGGTAGATAAGGCCGTTGAATACAAGCTGGGCGCCCGCGGACTGCGCTCCATCGTGGAAAGCATCATGATGGATGCCATGTTTGAGGTTCCGTCAAGCAAGAATAAGACTTTTGAGGTCACGCTCGAATATGCCGAACGGCAGCTCGACAAGTCGCATCTACAGAAATTAGAGGCATAACAACATAATCTATTATCACGATATGGCAGACAAGGTGAATCTGACAGAGGCGCTGAAAAAGCATTTCGGCTTTGACAAGTTCAAAGGCGATCAGGAAGCGATTATCCGCAATGTGCTTGATGGCAACGACACGTTCGTCCTGATGCCCACCGGAGGCGGAAAATCATTGTGCTATCAGTTGCCGTCGCTGCTCATGGAGGGCACGGCAATCATCATATCGCCGCTCATCGCTCTGATGAAAAATCAGGTAGACGTCATCAGCAATCTCAGTGAGACACCGGGAGTGGCACACTATCTGAACTCGTCGCTCAACAAAGCGGCCATCGATCAGGTCAAGGCCGACGTCAGAGCCGGACACACCAAGCTGCTGTATGTGGCGCCGGAATCACTCACAAAGGAAGACAACGTGGAATTTCTGCGTTCCGTGAAGATTTCGTTCTATGCCATAGACGAAGCTCACTGTATATCTGAATGGGGACACGATTTCCGTCCCGAATACCGCCGGATACGACCGATAATCAACGAAATCGGCCGGGCGCCGATCATCGCGCTCACGGCTACAGCCACCGACAAGGTGCGCACGGACATCAAGAAGAACCTCGGCATGCCCGAAGCGCAGGAGTTCAAGAGTTCCTTCAACCGCTCCAACCTCTATTATGAGGTGCGTCAGAAGACCAAGGACGTTGACAAGGACATCATCAAGTTCATCAAGCAACATCCCGGAAAGAGCGGAATCATCTACTGCCTGTCACGGAAGAAGGTTGAGGAACTGGCCGCCATACTCCGCGCCAACGAGATAAAGGCAGCCGCCTATCACGCCGGACTCGATTCCGCCACACGCTCACAGACACAGGACGATTTCCTCATGGAGAAAATCGACGTCATTGTGGCCACCATCGCGTTCGGTATGGGTATCGACAAACCGGACGTGCGTTTCGTCATCCACTACGACATACCGAAGAGCTTGGAAGGATATTATCAGGAGACGGGGCGCGCCGGACGCGACGGCGGCGAAGGAATCTGCGTGGCATTCTATTCGCAGAAAGACCTTCAGAAGCTGGACAAGTTCATGGAAGGCAAACCCGTGGCAGAACAGGACATCGGCCGCCAGCTGCTGCAGGAGACGGCGGCATACGCCGAGACATCTGTCTGCCGGAGAAAAATGCTGCTCCACTATTTCGGTGAGACATACGACCGTGACAACTGCGGCAACTGCGACAACTGCCGTCATCCGAAAGAGAAAATACAGGCGGACCAGCAGCTGCTCATCGCGCTGAAGGCCATAACCGCCATCAAAGAGAAATTCCGCTCCGACTACGTGATTGACTTCATCGTAGGACGTGAGACAGAGGAAATCCTCGCACACAAACATCATGAATTGGAGGCATTCGGTTCGGGAGCAGATGAAGACGAAAACATCTGGAACCCGCTCATCCGGCAGGCTCTTATCGCCGGATACCTCAAAAAGGAAGTGGAGAACTACGGTCTTTTGAAGATTACACCGGAAGGCAAGAAATTCATGAAAAAGACTAAACCGTTTATGATTGTAAAAGACAACGAATTCAACGAAGACGAAGATACCGTACTTGAGCATGACGGAGTGACCGGAGCGCTGGACCCCACACTGAACTCAATGCTCATTGACCTGCGTAAGAAAGTGTCCAAGAAGATGGACCGCCCGCCATACGTTATATTCCAGGATGTTTCTCTGGAACAGATGGCAACTGACTATCCCGTAACCCTTGAAGAGCTGAAGAACATCCAGGGCGTGGGCGAAGGCAAGATAAAGCAGCCGTACGCCAAGGAGTTTGTCAATCTGATAAAGCGCTACTGCGAGGAAAACGACATCGTCAGACAAGCCGACCTGCGCGTCCGCACCGTGGCCAAGAAGTCAATGCTCAAGGTCAGCATCATCCAGAGCATCGACCGCCAGATTGCCCTCGACGACATCGCCAATGCCAAAGGCATAGAGTTTGAGGAACTGCTGGACGAGGTGGAAGCCATCGTCTATTCAGGAACAAAGCTCAACATCGACTATTTCCTCGAAGAAGTGATGGACGAGGACCGCATCGACGACATCTACGACTACTTCAAGGAGTCTGACACGGACGACCTCGAAACCGCTCTCGAAGAACTTGGCGAAGACTGTTCGGAAGACGAAATACGCCTGGTGCGCATCAAGTTCATCTCGGAAATGGCCAACTGATACGGATTGTCAGAAGTCAATCTACAAATCAAAAGTATTATAGATATGAGTGCAATCATTTTGATGTGGAATCCAGATATATCCAGCTATACCAAGGAACATTTTGAGAAAGACTTGAATGAGTTCAATACAATAGATGAAGATTGGTATAATTGGAGCGTATGGGAGCACGAAAAGGTAGAAGAGTCTAATGATTTCTACCTCGTAAGGGTTGGCAAAGGTAACACAGGAATAGTGATGAGCGGAACCGTTATATCCGAACCATATCTTGACAATGATTGGTCCGGTAAAGCCCGCAAAACCTATTATGTTGATTTGGATCCCGATGTACTCATTGATTCTGACAAGGTGAGAACTCTGACAACAGAAGAACTTGAACACGCCATCCCTAATTTCAACTGGCAAGGAGGGCATTCCGGCAGAATGCTTAATGAGAAAGATTCGCAGATTTTAAAAGATTTATGGACCGAATTCATCGAAAGAAACCTATCTGTATTTGAAGAAGGTAAATATGCCAAAAAGAGGGAATGGATATATGACGAAGACGAAGATATTGAAGACGATGATTATGAAGACGATGACTATGAAGACGAAGATAATGAAAACAACGGTAATTATTACTACGTAACAGAATAATAGTAATCACATCACAATATCAACAATAATCCCCACGAACATTACGCACAGAAGATAGAAAGCTGATTTGTTTGGCCACCCGGCTAAACAAATCAACTTTCAAAGGAACCATCGGTTCAAACAATGCTACGATTCAGCAAACACCAATCAATCTCACTAATAACCAAAACAAAGTTCAATGGAACGAAATCATTCCATAGATACACTGAAGTTCATCTGTTCAGTTTTGGTTGTGCTTCTTCTATTTCACGAGTGCATTGGCGCACATCCACCTTTGCCACAACCGGATAATGGGAACAAGAATATACCCTTATTGTTATATCAACATCAACAGGCCGACCGTCCACATAACAAGGTGCCCACTTTGGCATTCTTTTGATAATAGGTCCGTAATTAGGGTCTGCTGAATAATTATCTGTTCACAGACAGAGGGGAGCAGACGTAG
>ERZ780208.296-NODE-296-length-54812-cov-8.344942_pt1 | contig 54812 bp, 41 predicted proteins | sample MGYA00511167_ERZ780208 | MGnify/ENA primary metagenome ERZ780208 (study PRJEB29588, sample SAMEA2159202) | human gut metagenome | biome: human gut; feature: human-associated habitat; material: faeces | place: Denmark | collected 2008/2010 ...
TATAGGGCGAACTTTAAACATCGAATTTATTGATTGGCAACTTGCGGACATTCATTTTATGTAATTCACCCCTAATACAATCACCTGTCAGCTTATATTTAGGGATTTTTTTTCCGTTAATGTCTATAAGTATTTCTCCTTTCTCGTTCCTTTTCCAAACAACCTTTCCACCTACCCTTTTGTTTCGTATAGCAGGAGTAAGGACTCTGTCCTTTGAGACGTGTTTTACCAATATATTGTTTTCTATATGTTCGGCAATACCGACAGTTTTCCCTATCCTACAAGATTTTATCAGCCATTCCAGTTGTTTTTCTTTTTCTTTGGTGACTATATTCAGTTTCTTATCCTCCTGTATTTCATAAAATAGCCTTAACATTTCATCCCGTCTAGATGCTACAGGTATCAATGTAAGAATAGTGGCATCTATAGCATGATGCGAATGGTTGTCGCGTGTTTTTACAGGGAAACCAAATATCTTGCGAAATTCAGATGTTATTATTCCTTTCTGCACATCTACTTTACCAAATACAGACTTCAAATAATGATATGCGTATTTGGTAATCAGCCTTGTATCATTCAGTTGGCTATGCTTGAATCCCTCCGATATTTCTGTCATGGTGAAACGAGACAGTTTGTCTTTCCAATAATTCAGTTCCATTTGCCATAAGTGCTTCTGCCGGATAACTTCGTCTTTTTTTTCTTTCGTTTGGGATTGTCTTGCTTTCTTTTTCCAAAACTCAACTCTATTTTTCAGTTGCTCCACTCTCTTTTTCCATGGCAACAGACGTTTCTTGATTTCCTCATAGTTTTCCAGTTCTGTCGGTTTCCTGTTTTTCTTTATTTCACGATTATAGTAAGCAAAACAAACCGTCTTATTTGCCATAGAATTATCAAATGAGCAACTTCGTGGAATAGTATGTTCTATATCTGTTATATTATCATCAAACAGGTCAGATAAATTTATAATTTTACCTGTATAAAAACATTGCATTCCCTGCTCCAACCACAAACGATATTTCGTTACATCTTTCTCATATATTAAACCTGCATTTTTCTTCTTTACTACTCCTTTTTTGTTTATCATATTTTCATCGTCCTCATAATCAAACAAATAATCAGGAGTTTGCTCGATAAGTAGACGTGCTTTTTCAACAATAGAATCACCGACTTCATTATCATCTTTTCTTATTTCCTTAATAGCCTTGATAATAGCCTTATTCTCTTTTTCCCTTATATTGTCATATTCCCCAATAGCCCACCTCATATTTGCATCATTTAGTTCACGGGCTGTTTCCACAACAATTCGCGTGTCTTCATCAATCAGTCCTTTTTGGATAAGCCCATTGACAAAACGGCGCAACTGATGCAGCACTTTCATTGCCATTGGATTTTTGAAAGAACCGGTTACAGGGCTGCCAAGAAGCTTCTTGCCGTTGCAGACAACAGGTCTGTAAAACTCCACCATTGACGGATGATACAACTGGTTCAACTTTTTACAGGCATGACAAATGCACTGAGACTGAGAATCCGCATCTTCGTTATAGCAGTGCAGTTCGGGGAATTTATTTGATAAATACAGTTTTATCCTATCACCAAGCTTTGGCAAGTTGTAATAATCCCGTTTGGAAGAAGAGAAAAAATGCTGATATAATTCTTCAACCTTTCCAAGTATTTCTTCTCTTTCATCTTCTGATTTCTTTTCCCACACACTTTTGCCGAAGAAACTCACTGTATGCATTTCAACATCTTTCCTGTCGGAATCATCCAACTTATAACTTCTGTCATTAACGGCGAAATGTTCTCTGTAGTCCAAATCTCTATAGTCCAAAGCCTTGTAATCTGAAATGAGATTGTTTACAATCTTCAAGATACAGTTTTCATCCTTGACGTCATTCATCAATCCATTTAAGGAACGCAGTATATCGCTTTCGGATTCCTGCCACTGCTTTTCGCCCAATATATCAGGAATTTTGGCAAACAAGGTTGCTTCAGTGTAGATATAACCTTTATATAACGGATTATTTTCTTTTGGCACTAAAAACCTGTTTATGTTGCGTATTGCTTTCAGACTCAACATGGCATATCCTTGCGGAATGTTCATCCATAGATTCAGAAACTTCTTCTCCTGTGCGGCATCAAGCCCGATTGACTTGGCAAATCCCAACACCGCATCTTCGTCATCATACGAAAAGCAAACGTGCCATATATCCTCTATGGTGTAGGTAACAATATGCTCTTTACCTTCTTTATCTTTTCTTGTTTTGGCTGTCTGATAAACATAATCCTCCCAATTATCGCCAAAAACAGACTTTAACCTTCCTGAAACAGGACATACAGAAACATTTGTCCTGTCATCATAATTAATGGTTCCATGTTCCTTTGACAGAGTAATATCTTTGGGCAACCCTATCTCTTTCTCAATCCACTTGCGGATAACAGCAAACTCAAAGTCACTTACCAAAAGAAATTTCTCTTTGTAAAGCTTTATCTTCTGGCTGGCTGTGAGTGTCTGCCAATCCTCGTCAATGCTTTTGCGGTATTTGATGTTGTTGATGAAAGAAAATGCACAATACTTCTCATATTCCGGATGACTAATAGGGCAACGTGGTTTTGCAGGTTCCAACGTACACTTGCCTACCTGTCCTTTCTGTGAACGTATAGGATTCTGGTAAAAGATTGTACCATCATTACCTGTGCTGTATATCCGTCTGAAAAACTCTCCGTTTGTATCCAAGCCTTTCTGAAAATTGAAGATGTATTCTATTTCATCTCTATACTGAGAACGTACTGCCTGATATTCACTGGCACGCACTCTTGTTTTATCCTTAATAAGTTGGGCAAATGCATTCCCCACCGTAGGCAGTGAATGTTCTTCCATGTATGTGACCAATTTCTTAGACTTTTTTTCTTCGGATTTCTTTAATAAATCAGAGTCTATTCTTATTTCTTCTGCCGGATTCTCATTTATATCTTTCTCCTGCTCTTTTAAGGTTTCCCCTTTGCTGCTCCTGAATCCGCGACGCTGTGCTATATGATACAATGCTCGTCCCAACTTGAAACGATTTTCTTCTTTTGTAAAATCCAATTGTTGGGTGACTAATTCTTCTCGCAGTTCGTATGGATTCATTCTTATCCATTTTTCAAACTCCAGAGCATCAACTGGATATTGGCGTGTCAGTCTTTTTTTCTTGTCATAAGTCTTCCATTTATCCAAATCTTCTTTTGACAACGGACAACAACCGAACTCTATAAGTGTGGCAAGAGTTTCCCAGATGCGGTATCTTCGTACCCTATACAAGTGTCTTGAAGAACGGTGGCTTGTTCGTTCTGCTGCACGAGAAATCCCGTTATCCACCATTCCCGGACTAAATATTATACTTCCATATAGAACTAATTGCTCTATAATGTTTTCTCCTAAGTCTGTATCTCGAAGACTGTATCCTATAGAAGAAGAGCCCAAATCAAAAGCCAAAATCTTAGTCATATCTTTTTTTTGTTTTTTATTTTGTCTTTGTTGCTTTCTTAGTTATCTTTGCCGCAAAGATACTAGAAGGTGAAGACTTTTCACAACAAGGCTATAAGCCGAAGTGTTTCGCTTCAGTTATCTGAAGTTGAAAATTATCTCAGCTCTGCGTACTCCGTGGAGCTAAGATAATTTTCAAAGTTTCACAAAGATAAAAGATTTTTTGATAGCTTTTCTGATGCCTACAATAATAAGAATTTAAAATTATCTATAACGTCTTTTTTAATTTCCTGCTTACATATTGAGGCAATATACAACAGTGTGATTTAACAATTTCTTCCCAGAAAGTTATAAAAATCATCCCACTTCCGAAACCAATCCTTCATGTACATTGACTTATGAAATTTGACCTCCTTCATTTTGAACCGTTACCAAAAAAACAACAGTTGAATCCGAAATCAATATCTCTTCTTGGGATAAAAAATTCACAGGAGTACATTTCCTTATAGCAAGCAAAAATGATTACCCCTTCGCCTCATAAGTGCGATACACCAGATAATGGCCTTTCGCCATAATCCGGAACGATTCGCCTTCCACCTCATTCAGGGTTCCCTGCCACCAATACCGGAAGTCATAGATCGGATATTTCAATCCTTCGCTCCGCAACTGCACCGCATCAAAATTGAAGACGGACACCTGCTGGTGCGGGAATCCGGCAAAGGTCTGTGTATCTGCAGCCGGAGTAAAGAAACCGTAATCCGTCAGCATCACCACTTCCAGCCCCATCTGCTGATACTCCATAAGCAGACTGATATTGCCCAGCGTATGATCTTCCCGTTTACCTGTTGCTCCCAAAATGGCAATCCGGCGTATGCCCTGCGAAGCCAGAAAGGAAACAGCCTTCGTCTGGTCATTCGTTTCCTGATCCGGAATGCGATGAATGCGGTCCTGAAAACGAATCCGGTTCTCTTCCGAGAGAGAGTCTCCGTCGCCTACAATCCAGTCAGGCAGACGTCCGCTTTCTACCAGCGCATTCGCTCCTCCATCGCAACACACCACACAAGGTGCCTGATCCAGAACGGACAGGGGAAACGGATGTGATGGAAACTCTCCGTTCCCTACAACTACGGCTTCGGGTATAGCAAGATATATCCCTGATTTATTCTTCTCCATATTGCCAGCTGATTATTCGTTTTCAGTTCGTGATCCGGTTCTCATCAATGAAAGCCATTTTCTCCATCCGAAGAAAGCGACGATCGCATACACTCCATACAAAGCTGAAGTGAAATACAGCTCCTTGTAGATATAGAGGGCACAACATACCCAGTCCACAATCATCCAGGCCCACCACTGCTCCACATATTTGCGGGCCAGCATCCACATGGCTATCACGCTCAGGGCCGTCGTGAAACTGTCCGTCCAGGGCACGCTGCTGTCTGTCCACTTAATCAGTATCCACGCTATGAACACCCAGCACAGGACAAAGACCACCGTCAAAGGAAAATACTTCCTGAACGGCATGCGGGTGATAGGGATTTCCTTTTCCTCCTGCTGTGCATCATGCTTTTTCCGTCCTCTGCTCCAGACAATCCAGCCGTAGACCGAAGCAATCAGGTAATAGACATTGATTCCGAAATCGGCATAGAGTCCGGCCTGGTAATAGACTACCAGATAGATGGCCGGCATTATGATACATGCCAGCCACAGATAAATACTGGCCCGGTATTCAAGCCACAAATAGACTAACCCTACGAGGGTTCCAAACAGTTCCAGATAATTCATGATGCAAAGATAAGGGGAAGTGAGGAAATGACCGTGTAGAGATGACTTTTTCTTGTGAAAAGAAATATTTTTGTATCTTTGGAAGACATTGAATATTGAAAAAAATGGGACAAAAAAAGAGCACAGTCTTAGAAGATTCTTAGTCGTATAAACGAACTGAAAAGTAAAATCCGCACTTCTCGACTAGATGCAAAAAGAATAAATAAAACAATTCAGAAACACACTTCTTTGAGAGAATTGTGTTTTTAATCCTAATCTCAGAATGATTCTTCAAATAAAAACATTATTTTTGTTGAAGAATGCCCCTATACTTAAAAAATTATGGGGAAATGAAGGCTTGAAATGCCTTAAAGTCGTTTTACAGAAAAGGTAACAACGAACAAATAGCTCAATACACTAATAAAATGAATAAGAAAAATTGTCCATATACAGCGGCCATAACAGGAGGAGGTTTTCTATTTGAAGAAACCGTCATACTTCTACCTTTATTGCAGGCAACCAATAGCGACGAACTGCTGAATGAGGAGAAGGTGAACAACCATCTGTTGCAAATAAATGCTGAACGCTCACGTGCAAAAGCCATTCTCGAAATAAAACGCCGTTATCAAGCAATGCCGACCTATTTCTGGAATGACTTTTTGGAAATGAATGATTCTGACAAAATGGTTGCTCTTTTTTATGTCATCCTGAAAACCTACAAAATATGCTTTGATTTCCATGTCAATGTAACCATGAAAAAATGGAACAGTATTTCAAGAAGTGTAAAGAAAGAAGACCTCATGATGGAGTTAAATGAAATCTCAGCGAAAAATGAGTTCGTTGATTCCTGGAGTGACAATACCAAAGACCGGGTAGCAAGTGCTTATCTGACCATCCTCCGAAAAGTCGGTATGCTGGACAGGGAGAGCCATTTGAACGCACTTATTTGCAGCAATTTCAATTATTATTTAGCCAAAGGTGCATCCTGGTTTCTTGAAGCCTGTCTGTTGCAACCCTACGAAATAGAAAATATAAAGAAAACCCTATTATGACCCTAAAAGAGCTTGATGACAAACTGAACAGTCCCGGTTTTCAGGACCCGGAAAATGGAGACTTGTTCTATAACTTCTTTATCTACCAATACCCGGCAGATAAGGAATACGATATCCGCAGGCAAATACAAGAGTTTAAAGCGAATCTTATCCGTCCCATCAACTATGTGGATGTGCTTACGCTGAATCTGTTTGAGGAGTTTTGTCATTTCTTGGATCAGAAGAAGTTCCTGCGTCATCCGTCCATGTTGAAATATCTGATGGAGAAAGAACAGCGCGATCCGTCTACTGCAAAAAATACGCAGGATACGCTTACCCGTAACGCACATTCTCCAGAGTTTGTCCGGTTTATTCATCAACGTATCATTGATCATATCACCATCAAGGACCAGTATCGTCGCCCGTACGTTTTCATGTATGGTATCGGCAGTATGTATCCCTATTTGAGAGTCAATGAGTTTCTTGCTCTTTATGAAGATTACAATGAGACGGAGAAATATAAGATTATCGTGTTTTATCCAGGTCATCGTGACCAGAATTCTTTCCGGTTGTTTGACACTCTTCCCGATAATCACACCTATCGTGCCACCCTCTTAATTAACGGATAACCCATGAAACTAAAAGAACTATATAGCAAGCCCATCGACCGTGCGGTCAATCCTGCCGTAAGTGCCACCAAGTTTGACCCAGAAACAGAACGTGTCGAAATACAGGAATACGTATTCACCGATGAGATTATCAACGGCCTTTTCCGTATTCTCGATGCGATAAAGAACAACCGGCCATACGACCATGTAGGTATCTGGATTGACGGTTACTATGGGTCGGGAAAATCTCATTTTTTGAAATACCTTGACTATTGTATTACTCCGTCTACCCGTGACGAAGCTTTTTCCCGTTTGCTTGAGGCTGTCAAGGCTATCGATCCCCTCGATGAAAAACATAATCTGGGGTTCGATTATGAACAGCTGGCATCTATAGCCAACTGGATGAAGCGTGCCATCATCGATACTTGCATTTTCAATTTGGAAACCAGTTACGACAACTCAACCGACAAAAAGAAGGCTTTTCTTCATGTTTTTTGGAACGAGTTCAATGGTAAACGTGGCTTTAATAAGTTCAACATTACGCTAGCCCAGAATCTGGAAAAGCCTTTGGAAGAAAAAGGTGTATTTGAAGCTTTCAAGCAACGCATTGCCGAAGAAGGTGGCGACTGGAATGATCCGGGTATGGCAGCCGACCTTATAGATAATGAACTCGATTGGGTGCTTGACATAGCCAAAGAACTGGCGCCGACACTCTCAGTCGATAGTATCCGCGAACGTATCATCAAGCGTGATACGAACATGAGTATCGACCGTTTTGGTTTGGAGCTGGCGGCTTATTTGAAAGACAAAGGCGATGACTATCGCCTGATATTCCTTGCCGATGAAGTTTCACAGTTCATCAACAAGGAACGCGACCGTTACCTCAACCTTCAGGAAATCATCACAAAACTGTCCGAAGCTTGTGATAACAAAGTCTGGGTGGCTTGTACCGCACAGCAAGATCTCTCGGAGATTATGGACGATTGCCATATAGCCGAAGAGAAAGACAAAGAAGGTAAAATCAAGGGGCGTTTCGAAGTGAAAGTGTCACTCAAGGGAACACAACCAGAAGTGATTACGCAGAAACGTATCCTCGACAAGAAGGAAGAGGTAAAGCCTGTGCTGTCTGACTTATACAATAAATACAAGGCCGGTTTTGACCTTCAGTTCAAACTTCCCAATTCATACAGCAGCTATGATTCTCAGGAAGATTTTGTAGACTACTATCCTTTTGTACCTTATCAGTTCAAACTGATTATGCAGGTATTCAACTCCTTTCTGAATTTAGGCTATGTAGCCAAAGAAGTAAAGGGAAATGAGCGAAGCATCATCAAGGTGATTCACTCTACAGCTAAAGCCAATTCCGAGTCTGAGTTGGGTAAGTTCATTTCTTTTGATGAACTCTATAACAACATGTTTGAGGAAGGCTTGCAGGCTCGCGGACAGAAGGCCGTGGACAATGCCCTCCACATGGCACGCACCTACCAGACAGATAAGCCCGAAAAGACCCGTCTGGCTATTCGTGTGACCAACGTTCTCTTTATGATCTGCAATATCTCGCAGACCGACCAGTTACTTTTCCCGGCTACCGTGGATAATGTAACTTCACTTCTGGTAAACAATATGGAAACGCCCCGTCTGACCATCAAGAATGAGGTGGAGAAAATTGTGGAGTTCCTTTGCGATAACAATATCATCCGCCGCGAGCAAGGCAAGTTGGGCGCACCAGACACGTTCACTTTCTACAGTGAGGAAGAGATGAAAGTGGCGCAACTCATTCAAAGCCAAGTGGTTGACAACAACACACAGGCCGAGCAGCTGAAGGATATTTTCAATAAATATATCACAGCCCTCCGTAATAAGGAGCAATACAAGACCCGCAGTTTTTCGGTAGGGATGACCATCAAACAACGTACCTTCCTGAGCAATAATCCGGATGTGATGGTGGAATTCGTGATGGATACGGACTATGATACCGCCGAGCAACTTGCCTTGCAGAATAGCAATGCCAACCGGATGGTCTATTATGTAGGCCCGCAGTATCGTGAGAACAGACGTTTGTACAACGCCTTCTACTGGTACTGCCAAGCTGAACGTTACATGGCAACTCCTGTTCCCAATGAGGATAATGCCAATACCCGCAAAGAATTTGCCAAACGGGCTGAGGAACTCTACGAAGGACTTATCAAAAAAGAATTTGAAAAGATTCTTGACACTTGCCCCATTGTTTCGGGGCTGAGTGTGATTGACGAAACGGAACTGGGACAAAAGAAAGGAAACGACCGTTACCGCGCAGCCATCGAGAAACATCTGGCAGGGATTTACACGAAAGCAAACCTGGTAGATTCTTCAAATATTCCCCGTACCACGGAACAGTTGAAGAAAGCCATTTTGCGTAATATTGAAGCAGGGGAATATGAAGGTATGAACGCCGCTCTTACCGATGCAGAACGCGAAGTGGAAATCTATCTGAACAAGCAGTTTTCAGAAGTGAACGTATCGGATGTGCTTACCAAGTTCTCAAAAGCGCCATACGGATGGGACACTATCTGTACCCTCTATGTCATCAATGAACTGGTACGTCGTCACAATCGCGACTATTCCTATGCGAACAATCCGAACGTAGAAATAACGACCGTAGCCAACCGTATTGTGAACGAAAGCAACAAGTTTACACTCCGTCAGGCACAAATTATTTCCCCCCAGGTCATTCAGAATTTCATTGCTTCCTGGAAAGAGATATTTGGCATATCTTCCGTTCCATCCACAACCGACAGCACCCAACTGTTCCGTGCTTGCCGTGACATGGAGAGTGAGCGCAGTCTTGCCAGATTAGTCAAAGGTTATAAGGATATCGAACAACAGATAATCACCTATCCTTTTGCCGGACCAATCCGTCAGGCTGTTGAGCTCTTTGAATCATGGCTTGATGAACGCGATCCGTTGAAATTCTTCAACCTCCTCATCGCATCAAAAGACAAAGCCAAGACTCTTACCGACAAATGTAAGGAAGTGGTGCAATTCACGCATGACCAGCTTTCTACCTATAAGCAGCTCATTCAGTTTGCAGATGACAATGTCTACAACTTCCCGTTTATACCTATGGAGCAGCAGGGAGCTGTCGATGAATTCTGTAAAGTGAAGGACGATCCATGGCCTATCGGCAAGACATTCCGTAACTACATCAAGCTAATGAACCAGCTTTCAGGAATCTTGGATGATGCACGAAACCGCTTGCGTGAGAAAATCAAAGTGGCCTACAATGATATGTTCGACTATCTCAAGCAGGTAGCAGAACAGCAACATGTGCCTGTGAGTGTATTATCCGACCGTGAAGCGACAATTCAACTCAAGACCTCTCCGACCAATATTCTGGTGTTGCAGAACAATGTCAATACCGATGCCTTCTATCAGGAACAGGTAGAGAGAATAATGTCGTATATTCCTACAACATCACCGGAACAGGAGAAGAGAATCCGTCAGGCCTCACTGCAGACCAAGACCAAACTGCCTATTACGAATGCAGAAGATATCGAACACTATCTGGACGGACTGCGTCAGCAGTTGGAGCGTCTACTTGTCGACCACGATGGAGTAATGATTATCAAATAATAGCAATCCTAAAACCTAGAATATATGTCACTGTCAAGAATATCGGAAGTAAATATTGACCTTTGGAACAAACAGAAGGTCCAGTTCCCGGCCCATCCCGATGTCAACATTATAATGGGGGTAAATGGAAGTGGGAAAACCACGTTTCTGAAAAAGCTCTACGAGTCACTGGTGGCGGATAATCATGGACAAAGTGAAAACATTGTTTATCTACCTTCCATTGATAATATTGCCATGCGAGATAAGCGGAAGACAGCTACGGCATTAGCGCAAGATCTGGAGTATTTCATCTATGATATGAAAACAGGTCCTTCGCTGATGAGTCTTCGTATGTCCATGATAGACAGTTCTGCTGAGAAACAAGAAGAGTTAAAAGTACAGATCGCTGATTTCCAGAAAACTGTCAACGGATTATTCGATTTAACCCACAAACGGATAGAGATAGAGGGAAGCAGGTTCTCTGTAATCACTGATAACGGCACGCTACCTGTGGGTGCACTTTCTTCCGGAGAGATGCAAGTACTGTTGATTCTGCTCCGTGTATTTTTATTGGGCAAACGTGAATCTATCGTTCTGATTGACGAGCCGGAAAACTCACTGGATATAGACTGGCAATTTGAACTCATTAACCTGTTGGTTCGTTTCAATCCCAACGCTCAGTTTTTCATTACGACTCATTCCCCTGCCCTGTTTGGAGATGGATGGGGAGATAAAGTCTGGTATATGGAACAAATCACAAAGTAACACAGCGTATGGAAGAAATCAATTGGATAGAGAAACAAGCCAAGCTTTATCGGAATCTTGCCCTAACAGGACGTTATCAGGCCGTAGTACATCTGGAAGACGAAGAAGATGAGACATTTTGGGACTATCAACTTCAAACCATTAAGCCAGGGCGTTACCGCTACCTGTATTTCAGCAAAAGTGATGACGGAAAAGACACCCGTGGATGTGAGCAATGCCTGAAATTCAGACCTTACCTTACTGCGCGTTTCTTTATCTGCATAGACAGTGATTTGCGTTTGTTAAGAGGTGAGGCTGAACTTTTAGCAAAGAATTTCATTGCTCAGACCTATGCCTATTCGTGGGAGAATCACTTATGCGAAGCCTCTCATCTCAATGAACGCATGAAGCTGATACAACCTGAAACTGATTTTGACATACAGGCATTTCTGACGTCGTTTTCAAGAATCGTTTATAAGCCGTTGTTGTATCTGATTCGGTACGGTGCAGACAGCCATCTCAATCAGTTATGGAATGTATCAAAGTTCAATGCATGCATTCCTCTGCAGCCTAAACGTACTGATTTAGCAGATAACGGCAAAGAATATCTGAAAACCGTTCAGTCTTTATTTGATACCGCTACAGGAAAACTGACAGAGGAACCAGCACAGACCAATGAAACTTTGACTCCGGAAAATGCCTACTTGCACATTCAAGGTCACCAACTGTATAAACTGATACTGCACATCGGGACCCTGCTGTGCAAAGGAACAGGCATTGCGTTCAGGACAGACATTCTTGATAAAGGACTGCATACCACTGGATATGATGAGATTGAAGAATTACAGAATGACTTGAAAGCCATTTTGGATAATTAACTCAAGAAGATAACGAAAAGTATATGGACACCAACAGAATAAAACGCTTCGCCACCGAAGCTCGCAATATATTGAAAGCAGGTATTGCAGCCAAGATTATTACACTTGGCTTCGATAAAAAAGGAAACGTAGCCGAAGAGCATCGTCCGCAACTGATGCAGGGCGGTACACTTTGGAATGGGAAATTATATACAGAGGGATTCTACTATCAGTGGATATCCCTCTTCAATCGTGTACAGCAGAAAGGTATCAATGAAGTGTACGAAGAAGCTGCCTATACCTGGTTCAACCGTTTGTGTGCCATCCGTATCTTGCAGAAGAACAATCTCTGTTCTCCTGTACTCCAGTATGCCGATGCCGCACGTACACCGGTTATTGTGGACGAAGCACGCCAAGGGCATCTTCCCCCGATGAAAGAAGAGCTTCGCCGGCGCATCGTGGAACTGCTGGACGATGATACGAAGGTAACCGAACAGTTTGCCCTGCTTATTACTGCCTGGTGTCACGATAATCCCATCATCAACCAGTGTTTCGGTTCTATGGCCGACTATACCGAGCTGCTTCTTCCGAATAATATTCTGACAGAAGGCGGCTTTGTGGACATGCTCAATCATACGGAATTCATTACCGATGAGGATTTCCAGTCACCGGAACTGATAGGCTGGCTCTACCAGTTCTATATCTCAGAACGTAAAGACGAAGTATTTGCCAAGAAAGGTAAGTTTGAGGCAGACGAGATTCCTGCCGCTACGCAAATATTTACCCCTAACTGGATTGTGAAGTATATGGTGCAGAATACGGTGGGCCGTATCTACCTCGACAACAATCCATACGAAACGGCGTTACAGAAGAAATGGCAATACCTGGTAGAACCTTCTGAAAATACCCCGGCAGAAAACATTTTAAGATACGAGGAACTGACTGACTTGAAAGTAGCCGATTTAGCCTGTGGTTCAGGCCATATTCTGAATGAGTGTTTTGATTTGCTCTACGATCTTTATATTGCCGAAGGCTATGGCCGTGGAGAAGCCATAGAGAATATCTTTAAGCATAACTTGACCGGAATAGACATTGACAATCGTGCCAAGCAATTAGCCACTTTTGCCCTCTTGCTGAAAGCTTGCCAGAAGGATGCTTCATTTGTCGACGCTCATTGCCTGCCTCATGTGTGGGCCATGCCGAAGCCTTGGGATAAAGAAAAGAATGGGCTGGTCAGAGAATTCCTTCCTCATTTCTTCTTGGGACAGGAAAATCAGACTCACGTCAATGAACTCATCGCTTGCTTCGACTTGATGCAGCACGCCGATTCGTTGGGCTCTATCATGAAGTTTGAGCTTAGCGATAGTACCCGATTGCTGGTAAAACAGACGATAAAATATTGGCACAATCAAAACTTTATACCGGAGGCCATTCGTGCCCAGCTTCCTGCATTTGAACTGATTCTGGCCTTGACGGAAAAGTATCATGCATTGGTGATGAATCCGCCTTATATGGGGGCAGGTAGTATGAATGAGGTGCTGAGTAAGTATGTAAAGAAAAACTACGAAGAGGGAAAAGCCGATTTATTCTCCACATTTATGATGTTGTCTATAGACCGACTTGTAGCTAATGGAAAATATGGCATGATTAATATGCAAAGCTGGATGTTCCTCTCTTCATTTGAAAAACTTCGTCAATATGTACTTAAACGATCACAAGTTGACAGTATGCTTCATCTTGGTCCTCATACCTTTGATGAACTAAATGGAGAGATTGTTCAAAATACAGCTTTTATCGTAACAAATCACCAACCTAATCAAGATGGTATTTATTTCCGCCTTATAGATGGAAAATGTTGTGAAGATAAAAAGAAACTTTTTCTAGATGCTAAAACTAAGCAAACAGAAAGAATATATTATTCCCATGTACGACAGGCAGATTTTAAAAATATCCCAGGTAGTAGATTCGGCTTTTGGGTTAATAAAAAAATAGTTTCAATTTGGGGAAACGATCTTCTTAATGACAATAATTTAATAATTCGTCAAGGGTTGGCAACTGGGAACAATGGACAATTCATTAGAAATTGGTATGAAGTCTGTGTCAATAAGATTGGATTTGGATTTAATTCTATAACTGATGCTTTAAATTCATTAAATCGGTGGTTCCCCTATAACAAAGGTGGAGAAGCCCCACGTTGGTATGGGAATAATTTTTATATTATTTCATTTGATCAAAAGTCATATGATATTTTATCAAATCAAGGGAATAAACTTCCATCTAAAAACCTATATTTTAATGAAGGGCTTGCATTTCCACGTATAGGGAATGGACAACTTAATTCGCGTTATTCTGTCAAAGGATTTATTTTTGATTGTAACGCACCAATGGGATTTAGTAAAACTGATTTACTATATAAATTAGGATATTTAAATTCAAAACCGATAAATTTATTTCTTTCTGTTCTATGTCCATCTTTAACTTTTCAGGTAGGAGATGTACGATTAGTTCCATACATAAAGAAAGAGAATAATATAATAACAGATAAAGTAAAGGAAAATATCTTTATCTCGAAGCAAGACTGGGACGCTCACGAAACTTCCTGGGACTTCCAATGGAATGAGCTATTGAATATGGATGTCCAAATTCCAAGGGAAGAATTACGTCCGGACAGTATAGAATGGCGTATGGAGCAATACAAGAAAAAGTGGGAACAAATGTTCAACCAACTGCATGGGAACGAAGAAGAACTCAACCGACAGTTTATTGAAATATACGGTCTGCAAGATGAACTTACCCCCAACGTACCGCTTGATGAAATCACCATTCTACAACAGGGTGAAATCTCCTTTGTACCATCTGCGGAAGGCGAAGATGCGCCTAAGGTAATGAAGTGGAACGACGATGTCATTATTAAACAGCTCATCAGTTATGCCGTGGGATGTATGATGGGGCGTTACCGTTTGGACAAGCCGGGACTTCATATCGCACATCCAGAACCGACTGCAGAAGAGATTGCCCCCTACTCTTATCACGGCAGAAAGTATGAAATAGACGATGACGGCATCCTGCCTTTGATGAACAGCGATTGTGGTTTCAGTGACAATGCCCCTCTGCGTATGGCAGACTTTGTTCGCATTGCATTTGGAGAAGAAACGCAAGCAGAGAATCTGAACTACATGGAGCAATGCTTGGGTAAAACATTGGAACAATATTTCGTGAAGGACTTCTGGAAAGACCATAAAAAGATGTATCAGAACCGTCCGATTTACTGGCTGTTCGCATCCAAGAAAGGTACCTTCCAGGTAATAGCTTATATGCATCGCATGAATGCCTATACAGTGGAACGTATCCGAGCCAAATACCTCCTCCCTTTCATAGAACACTTGGAGCAGGAGATTAAAAAACTCGATATGCGCCGGGCAGAACTGACTACCAAGGAAAGTAAGCAGCTCCAAACACTTCAAAAGCAACTCGATGAGTGCCGTGAGTATCACGAACGTTTGCAGGTAGTAGCCGAACAAGCCATCAGCTTCGATCTCGACGATGGTGTGGTAGTCAATTATGCCAAGTTCGGGGATGTTTTACAGAAAATAAAGTAGAAAATATTATGGATAAGCAGCAAATTTCAAATCTTTTACATATACAACAAGCTAGCCGAGAAAATCGATTGGTTATATTTGTTGGTGCCGGAGTTTCTAGAAATTCCGGAATTCCGACATGGAATGAACTCATAGAATCAATGAAGTCTGAGCTTTCAGGAAAGTTATCTTGTGATATGGATGCCCTAAAAGTATCTCAGTTATACAAAGATTCTCGAGGGTACAAAGAGTATATGGACAAAATAAAAGAAATTCTGCTTTACAACAAAGCTGTACCGAATCATTTACATACGAGTATATTGTCGCTTAATCCATGTCATATAATAACAACAAACTATGATGATCTTATAGAACAAGAGCTTAATAATCAATTTTTACAATATGATATTGTAAGAGAAGATAAGGATATACCACAAATTGTATATCCAAATGTTCTTGTTAAAATGCATGGCGATTATATTACTAATAATATCGTTCTTACCGAAACGGATTATTATAATTATCCCCAAAAATTTCCCCTTATACGTGCATTTGTACAATCTGTATTTGCAAGTAAACTTGTGCTATTTGTAGGTTTTTCATTTGCAGATTTAAATCTTAAAATGATATTAAATGAGTTACAAAATATCTTGTCTGAGAATATGCAAAGAGCCTACTTACTTTCTTGTGAAGAGCCCGATTTTGTAACCAAACAATATTTTGAAAAGAAAGGAATCAATATACTTTATTTTAATGAAAAAGAAGTTGATGAAATTAAAGGAGAGGGATATAAATCGAATAATTTAAGTGGGATAGGTCTCTTAACAGACAAAATACTCTTTGCAATTAACCATTATAGTGCAATTCCTAAAAAAGAACTGGCAGAATACCTTTATTCTCGAATTACGCCCTATAGTCAAGAACTACGTTCTTTTGGGGAGGGATTGATTTATTTTTTTCCTAATTATAGGAATATCAATTGGTTCACAAATTCAAAAGGATTACAAACAAGTCTTTCATATTTCAGAGATTTAGCAAAAGGACTTGATTCTAACTCAAAGAAACGGCATTTTTTGGCTAATCATCGTTCTATAGATTTAAAAACTCTATTACAAGCTGCATGGTATAATTGCTTGGAAGAAATTGATGGTTTGCAAATTCTTGATAGTAAATTCTATTCTAATATAAATTATTATATTCCAGAAACAACAATAGATTTTATCTATAAATTTGATTATCCAAAAACATGTGACAGAATAAAATTGCTACGCGGAAAAACTATTCAATATACCGTAGATGATTTAGAATTACCATTTACGTTATATTTATTAGGAGACTATTGGGAGGCATATCAAATATATTTAAAACTATTACCACTATACTGGAATCGCCAAAAATATATTTTATACTTCATCTGCAGATATAATATTTGGGCTATTCAAAACGGTATTAAATCAGAGAAAGCATTTGATCGAAGTTTTAATGCTGAAAAAGAACTTGAGTTAGCATATATATATGAGTTAGAAGATATATTGAATAAATTACCCTTAGATAGAGAAATAAAAAAAATTTTCCAAGATTTAATATCCTACAAATATATTGGCAATCATCTTATAAAAACAGAAGATTTAAAACAGAAAATATTCAAACAAAGAAAGTCTGTAGAAAAAGGAGGATGGTCAATAAATAGCAACATTATAATACTAATGTCTTTATATCAACGTGAGAGCATCTTTTCATTGGCAAATTATATCATTTGCGATAATAGTATGTATTATAAATCCATTTGTTATAATACTGCATTTGGAGTATTAAATAGTTTTGCTACCCATTCAAATAATATATTTGGTGAAGACATTGAAGGGACAAAAATTAAATCTCTAGATAGCTCTATGTTAAGATTATTAATCTTTAATATAGAGACTCATCAACTTATTTCGATTCTTAATGATTATGATATAATAGCTTTATCATACAACAATTCTGGCATCAAATATATTAACACCTGCTTAGAGAATATTAGTAAATACCACTATTTGTTTAATGACGATGCACTATTTTATAATCCCTTAAGCAATTTTTTAATGCTAATTTCTAAATCTCAAATTGAGGAGATTAATATTAATGATCTCTACAAGGTAGTGTTAAAGTATTGGAGATTCTCGTATCAAATAGGATATCAAACAATAAATCTACTTATTAAGCAATATCCTCCACATGAAAAAGAAGCCAAAGAACTTATTAGTTGTATATTATACAACTCTTATACTCCTAATTCTTACATTGAAGGCTTACTATTATTAATTGAAACACTAAAAACAAGAGCAATAGAATTTACAGATATACGTATTAATGAAATAAATCAAAAGGAAAAAATCACTGCATTATCATTGCTTTATCCAATTATACCGACATCTCTAAAAAATATAGTACAAAAGATTTGCCTAGATAATATTGATGATTTTTTAAACTATATACATTTTATCTTTTACAATAATATTCATAATTATTCTACAGAACAATTTAATAAGTTACTAAAACAAGAAGGTAATAATATCAATCAACATCATTGCTTTATTCTAGCAAAAATAAGAGAAAATAAGGATTTTTATAAACTACATAAAATTATAGATGACTTATCAAAAGACAATGATTGCATGAGATTTTTTCTCTCACCAAACAACTATTCATCACCCGAAAAAGTCAAAATTGACTGGATTTTAAAATTTAATCATAATGAAAGAGAATGTTTTTTTAAGAATGAAATATATAGAAGAAAACTAAAAGAATACCTTCAAACTAAGACATTAAATAAAGATTCTCGCAATTATCTTATTGAATTCCTTTGATGATATAAAAACGATAAGTCCTATTAAAGAAATTTATGATACAAGACAGAATATATAGTTACTTTGAGCGCAATCCTCAACTCCATGTGCTCTTTATCTTCGACAAGATGGGCATTATCCAGACAGAGCTTGAAGACGTAAAAGATTGGTCTGACGGATACGTCTATAAAGTGTTCGACGGCGCCTGGTTCAATACAAAATATGCCATAGAGAATACTTGGAAGGACAAACGCGTCGTGCTGCTCTTCCCTGTGGGAACCTATCCCCATTCAGAAGAACAGCAGCTACAGTTTCCATTGCTCGATATGCTTAAAGCCAACATGGAATACAAGGAAGATGACTATGCTTCATATATGCAGCAGTATAACCTGCCGGAGCGGTTCCGTGGTTTTATCAAGAAAAACATTGCGGAAATCATGTCCCCTAAAATCCAAAATATCCTCAATGGGCATATCGATTCCGCTACTTTCAGCGAAGACCTTGTTTGCCGGGCTTTTATCTCCAATTACCTCGGCGACAAGAAACTTTTGGACTGGGAAACAATCATTGTAAAGATGATTATCCTTGACGCTACCTGGGAGGAGAAAAAACATACGGACTTCTGGCATAGGCTTTCAAGGAACTTGGATGCCAGCAAGACAGCTAATGACAAACTGATGAAACTCTTCGGTGTAAGCTATAACCTGAATGCTTCTCAAAAGATGAAAAGCGTTGCCGAATGTTTGAAATACAATTGCATTACACAACTGCTGGATGTAGTGCCGGGGGATTCATACAAACAATATAAAATCAGCAGCTCAGCAATTCTTGACCAGATAAACAAACTTTATGAATGGAGTATGCACGACCGCCTGCTCAGTGAGAAGTTCATCCAGTCTATGAGAGTCTTGGCTTCAGATATTAAAGAAGAGGAAATCATTAATATCTATGGCATTGATGCAAACTATTTTTATTATACAGAAGCTCTTTGCTGGCCGATTCTGCAAGATATAGTTGAAAAGAAACTGATGGCTGATCCGGAAGAAGTGAACGACCGTATGCGTGAATTATCCCTGAAACTGCCTGCTGACAGTCATATTCAACTCATCATCCGGTTTATTGAACAGTCGGCCCTGTTTTATATACAGGTACGTGGACTTGGTACACTTAAACTTAATCACACGAAGGAATACGTAAATAAATATATTACGGAGTTCTATCTGGTAGATATGTTCTACAGAAAGACACTCGAAGCTTATCATGACCTGATTACGAAAGAGAATCCTATCGAACACATGTTGAATGTGGCCAAAAGGCAAATGGATCAGGAATATGCAAAGGTTGCCAATCTTCTTAATCTGGAATGGCTGACCTGTGTGGAAGAAAAAGGGGCTTGGTTTACGGAAACAGGATTGAAGCATCAGGAGGAATTTTATGCTAACGAGTCTGATCCGAATGTGAAACAGGTAATCATTATCAGTGACGCCCTGAGATACGAAGTGGCTATGGAATTGATGCAGAAACTGGCCAAGGAAAAAAATATGGCTTCAATCGAAGCATATCAGGCCATGTTGCCTACGGAAACAAAGTTCTGCAAGCTCTCCCTCCTACCGCATCACTCTTTGGAACTGGTTGGTACGGATATGGCGGTGGACGGAGCCGTATTGGCAACTACAGAACAACGGACAGTTCATTTGGATAAATATCGTGAAGGAGGAGTGTGTGTACGTTATGAAGATGTGATGAATGGTGACCAGATTTCAACGCGGGAACTGTTCAAAAGGCCTTTAGTATATATCTTCCATGATACGATTGATGAAGCAAGCCATTCTCAAAGCCCGTTTGAGGTAATCAGTGCTTGCCGCAAGGCCATAGACCAGTTGTCTGTATTAATCAAACGTCTACATGCTACTTGGAATGTGACCAATGTAGTGTTGACTGCCGATCATGGCTTTCTGTACAATGACATGAAATTTGAGGATAAGGACAAGCACAATATCACTGATGCATCCGTAGAGAAAAAAACGAGGTATTATCTCACAGACAGCGATGAATATGTGGAAGGAATCGTCAAATTCCCTCTTGAAAGAGTATCTGCCATAAAATGTCAGATGCCACTTTGGATTGGCGTACCAGTCGGCACCAACCGGTTGGCGGCTTCGGGAGGCTACAACTTTGCGCATGGTGGTGCATCCCTTCAGGAGATGATTATACCAGTAATCAGGAGTCAGCAGAAGCGTACGAACAAGACTGAAAAGGTGGGTATCTCTTTAATGAATCATAACCTGAATATGGTCAGCAGCCGGTTGAAATTCCAACTGATACAATCGGAAGCCGTGAGTATGACCGTGATGGAACGTAAGGTGGTATGCTGTATTTACAACGGTGATGATCCTGTGACTCAGGAAAAAGAGCTGACCCTGAACAGTACGGATGCAACGAACCTGAATAACCGGGTATATGAGGTTACGCTCAATTTGCAAAAATCGGTCAGCGCAAGTATGTTGCAGCTTCGTATTTATGATACTGATGACCGGTTGAATCCGCTTATCCGTGAGACAGTGAAGAATAATACAATGATTGAACAAGATTTTTAGGAGCTTAAGATATGGACTTACAGCAGAAAGTATTAAATGCCTTTATTGGCAAGGTGGTAAGAAAAGATCTGGCGTTTTTGGTTAAGGGTGGACTTCCTGTGCCGACTTACGTACTGGAATACTTGCTTGGCCAGTATTGTGCCAGTGATGACGAAGAAATCATTAACGAGGGACTGGAGAAAGTAAAGGATGTCATCAAAAACAATTACGTACATCGGGCTGAAGCAGAGTCTGTAAAAGGACTTATCCGTGAGCATGGCAAGCATCGTATCATTGATAAAGTGACGGTGGTGCTTAACGAAAAAAACGATGAATATCAGGCTACTTTTGCCAACCTAGGATTGACGGGAGTACCTATCGGAACAGACTATGTGCGCAAGAATCCAAAACTACTGAGTGGTAACGGAGTATGGTGCATCGTCACTATTGGTTATGGCAGTGGAGAAGATGTAAAAGTGAGATGGGAAATTCAGACTCTGAAACCTATACAGATTTCAAATATCGATTTGCAAGAGTATATTGATCAGCGCAAGAACTTTACCACAGAGGAATGGATGGATTTGCTCATGCATACGGTTGGGTTAAATCCGGACTCCATGAACCGACGGGAAAAATTCATCACGCTTGCTCGCCTTCTCCCCCATGTGGAGAATAACTTCAACTTTGTAGAGCTTGGCCCTAAAGGAACTGGTAAATCGCATGTATTCCAGGAGTTGTCACCTTATGGTGTACTCGTATCGGGTGGAGATGTGACCAGTGCACGTCTTTTTGTCAAAATGCAGGGAAACAAAGAAATTCTGGGTCTTGTAGGCTATTGGGATGTAGTGGCATGGGATGAATTTGAGCAACAGAAAGGACGTAACGTGGATGCCGTGCTCATTGATACGATGCAGAATTATCTGGCCAATAAATCGTTTAATCGTGGCAAGGGGACGCATGAAGCCAGTGCCTCTATGGTGTTTGTAGGAAATACCAAACATACTGTTCCCTTTATGTTGAAGAATACGCATCTGTTTGAATCCATACCTACCTCTTTCATCAAAGGTGCTTTTCTTGACCGAATCCATCTGTATAATCCCGGATGGGAGATTAGAATGTTGAAAAAAGACAGCTTCTCCAAAGGTTACGGACTTATTACTGATTACATTGCTGCGGTGCTTCATGCTCTGCGCAATGATGACCGTACGGCAGTTTTGAAAGACTATGCCAAATTCGACGGTTCTCTTTCGGAACGTGACCATCTGGCCATCCGCAAGACATTTTCCGGAATGATGAAGTTGCTTTATCCTGATGGAAAGATGACTGATGCGGAAGCGTACGAATTGGTTGATTTTGCTGCTGAAAGTCGTAAACGTGTAAAGGATCAATTATATGTAATTGATGAAACTTTCAACGCTGAACCAGCCAAATTCAAATATATCAATCTAAAAACAGGTATAGAAATGAATGTTGAGACATTGGAAAAAGTTAGCAATCCTTTTATAATTCCAATAAACTCAACAACAGACACAACTACTGAAAAATTAACAAATGTAGATATCCTGCCTGTTAATGAAGAAATACCTTTTAATCACTTAAACGAAGAAGAAATCTCAGCTAGTCAAATAGTAAAGCGGCCACGTATTCCTCTTCTACAAGAAAAAAGTATGACATTTAGAATGGGACAAACAGGTGTAAGCTACGAAAAGCTATTCGCTCCATATATGGTTAACGCAAACGAAATCACAGTAGAAGATCCTTATGTACGCACCTCATGGCAAATAAAGAATTTTATAGAATTTGTACTTATGCTAATCAATACTCGCTCGGTAGATGACTTGAAGCTTAATCTTATAACGAATGAAGAAGAGGGTAAAATACCCGATTTAATAGATAAGCTGAATGATATCAAGGATGACCTTGCCACATATGGTATCGATTTTCAATACAGATTCAGAGATTTCCATGACAGATGTATCAAAACAGACACTGGATGGACTATCACTCTTGGACGTGGATTGGATATATTTGAGAAATACAGTACTTACTCAATTGCTTCGTCTAGACAAGACATGCGTAAATGCAAGGAGTTTACGGCCACATACATAAAAACGAAAGCTATCCCGTACTGAAATAATAGGATCACGATAGAAGCCGAAACAAACCGATTTTTCTTTCCGCAATTCGGATTTAAATATCAGTAAACGGTATTGGTCCTTGGGAAGTATGGACGGAAGACACAACACCGCACATTCATTTCCCAAAGTCAATAACATGGAATAGCCTGGACTTTCACTAATAGATTCAACGAACCGATTTCCAGCAAGTAAGGTTCATTAAGCGTGATCCGAACTTTACCTGAATAGCTTTTGATTTAAACAATAAAAAAGTGTCATGAAACAATAATTTCCTTCCTGATAGTCCGACCGACAATTCACCGGACTATCAGGAAAAGAATCAGCATCCTATTGCAACAGAAAATGATCACTTACAGGATTCCGAACCGTTTCAGATCTTCTTCAGGGGAAGTAATGCCGCCGATGCCGAACTGCTCAACCAGCACTTTGGCCACATTGGGTGAAAGGAAAGCCGGCAAGGTGGGACCCAGGTGAATATGCTTTACGCCCAGACTCAGCAAAGCCAGCAGGACAATGACGGCTTTCTGCTCGTACCAGGCAATGTTGTACACGATGGGCAGTTCGTTGATATCATTCAACTGGAAAACTTCCTTCAGTTTCAGGGCAATGACGGCCAGTGAGTAGCTGTCGTTGCATTGTCCGGCATCAAGCACACGGGGGATTCCCTGAATGTCGCCCAGCGGAAGTTTGTTGTAACGGTACTTTGCGCAACCGGCCGTCAGGATGACCGTATCTTCCGGAAGGGACCGGGCAAAGTCGGCATAGTAGTCACGGCTCTTCATGCGTCCGTCGCATCCGGCCATGACCACAAACTTACGGATGGCACCACTCTTTACAGCCTCAACTACCTTGTCGGCCAGTTGCATCACCTGATTGTGGGCAAATCCGCCGACGATCTCTCCCTGCTCCAGTTCCACGGGCGGCTGGCACTGTCTGGCCAGGGCAATAACTTCCGAGAAATCCTTATGACCATCGGCATCTGCAGCAATGTGTTTGCATCCGGGATAGCCTGTCGAATTGGCCGTGAACATCCGTTCCTTATAAGTGGCATTTTCCAGCGGCGGAACAATGCAGTTGGTCGTAAAGACAATCGGGCCGTTGAACGCCGTAAACTCTTCGCGCTGTTTCCACCAGGCATTTCCATAGTTGCCCACAAAATGCTTGTACTGCTTGAAAGCCGGATAATAGTGTCCCGGAAGCATTTCGCTATGCGTATATACATCCACTCCCGTACCTTCGGTCTGGCGCAGAAGTTCCTCCAGATCGTGCAAGTCGTGTCCGCTGATCAGGATGCCCGGATTCTTCCCTGCTCCGATGTTCACTTTCGTCAGTTCCGGATGACCGTATCGGGTGGTATTGGCCTGATCCAGCAAAGCCATCACCTGTACCCCGTATTGTCCGGCTTCAAGCACCAGTGCCACCAGTTCGTCTGCACTCATCGCCTGCACGGTGATACGTGCAAGAGCCGACTGCATAAAGGCATGGATAGCATCTTCCGTAAAGCCCAGACGCATGGCATGCTCGTGGTAGGCAGCCATTCCCTTCAGTCCGTACATCAGCAGTTCCTTCAGCGAACGCAGATCTTCGTCCGGTTCTCTCAATACACCGACAGAAGCTGATTTGGCCAGGTATTCTTCTTCCTCTCCGCACCAGGTCAGTTCATCCACCTCCGGCAAAGCGATGCCTGCATCCACGGCACGGGCTTTCAGCCGGTCGCGCAAAAGGAATCCCTTGCGTACACGGGCCAGGATGCTTTCATCGTCAAAGTTGGCATTGGTAATCGTCGCGAAAAGTGCGTCGGTGACAAAGGCATTCGTATCGGCATCCAACTGGCATCCTTCCGTACGCAAGGCATCGGCAGCTACCGACACTCCCCGTACCACGAAGAGCAGCAAATCCATGTAGCGTGCGGTGGTATCTTTCTTTCCACACACTCCTTTCAACACACATCCAGTGCCCTTGGCAGCTTCCTGACACTGGTAACAAAACATATTTCCTTCCATATTCCTTCTTGGGTTATTGTTGATTTTTCATTAAGTTTGCGCAAAGATCCGGAATCCCGGAGAGGATTTCTGTAACTTATGTGACACGCAACCCAAAGAAAAGTTAAAAGAAAGATGCATACCGAAGTTTTGAACCGGATGAGCCTGTTTGAAGGGTGTGATCCGGAAGCGCTCAGCCAGTTGCTGCGCGAAGCCCCGAACAGCCTGCGCACGTATAAGGAAGGAGAATTCATTGCCCGTCAGGGTGACGTGTGCCGTTCTCTGTTTATTCTGATGAAGGGAAATGTCAGGACACAAATGGAGAACGCCGAAGGCAAGCAGCTCACCATCGACCGGATCAAGGCACCCGATATTCTGGCACCGGCTTTTATCTATGCCTCGGAGAACCGCTTCCCGGTGAATGTGGAAGCGACGGAACTCTGCGAGGTGCTTGTCATGGACCGGAAACGTTTTGAGAATTTCATGCATGCCCAGCCGGCCGTGATGCGGAATTTCATTGCCATCATTTCCGACCGCAGCCTGTTTCTGAGCCGCAAGCTGAATGAATTTGCCCTGCAGAGCCTGAAATCACGTCTGCTGAATTACCTGAAGATGCACGGAGGCATCCACAACCAGCAGGAAGTGGCCTTTATTCTGGGAGTGGCACGTCCGTCACTGGCCCGTGCCCTGGCAGAACTGATTGCGGAAGGGAAAGTCACCATGTCGGGCAAACAGGTGATCCTGCACACTGCCGGCTGAATCTCACCCGAGCGGGCCGTCTTCCTCTACCGGAAGCATGTCACTCTGAATGTTACTCATGCTTCCCCACAGGCTATACCGGGCTTCCGGATTCATGGCTTCCAGCCGGGCCAGCACTTCCTTCATGTCCGAACGGTGGGAATCCTTTTCATACGGACAGTTCTTTACCTGCTTGCGGAAACCACGGAGAGCGGCCATTTCCTTCAGATCGGCTTCATGCACCAGACACATGGGACGGATAATGGTCATGTCGAACTTGCGCATCACCAGACGCGGCGGCATGGTACTGAACGCTCCCTGGAAGGTCATGTTCATCAGCAGGGTTTCCAGAATGTCATCCATGTGGTGACCCAGTGCAATCTTATTGCATCCCTGTTCCTTGGCCACGGTGAAAAGTGCCTTGCGGCGGTTCCACGAACAAAGGAAACACGGTGACTTCCGCGTGTCGGTCGACGGATCAAACTCCGTTTCGTAACACACATAGGGTACTCCCAGACTTTCGGCATATTCGCGCAGGTAGGTCTGGTCGGACTCGTAGGCAATGTTCTTCATCACCACATGCGCAGCCACTACCGAAAACTTCGGCTTGTAGATACGCGAACGCCGGGCCAGCAGCTCCAGCAAGGCCAGCGAATCCTTTCCTCCCGAAAGCCCCACCAGAATGCGGTCGCCTTCTTCTATCAGCCTGTAATTCATCACTCCTTTCATGAACCGCTGGTTGATGCGGCGCATCAGGCGGTCTTCTTCCGTCATTTTTCCCATGTTTCGTATCTTGTTAAAACGGCGACGAAATTACGAAAAATATGTTTTGATTGTGTCACAGAATTTGCTAATTTCGCAATAAGATCCAACCGGTTCAGAAACGGCCTCCGGAAAAGATGGGTCCGGTCTCCCTGATCCGGGGAAACAGATCTCCCGGAGCAGGAAGGAGCTTAAAAATAAAAAATGAAGGAATGAAAATGGCATAATTCGGAGAATATGCCTATATTTGAGAAACTTTTAAATGACAGAGACAATGAAAAAGAAATACATATTTCCCCTTTTGGCATTGTGTTTTACCGGCAATGCTTTCTCACAGACTTTAAGCCAGGCCCAGAAATGGTTTACGGAAGGCAAGTTTGCCGAAGCCAAACCCGTATTCGAGAAGCTGGTGAGACAGGCTCCTTCGAATGCCAACTATAACTTCTGGTATGGTGCCTGCTGCTATGAAACGGGAGAACTGAGCAAAGCGGTTCCCTATCTGGAGAAAAGTGCAGAACGCAAAGTGATCAACGGCTTTCTTTATTTGAGCAAAGCCTATTATGATCTGTACCGCTTCGACGAAGCCATCCAGAATCTGGAGGATCACATCTACTGGCTGGAACGGAAAAAACGGGACACTTCGGAAGCTGAAACCCTGATGGAACGCTACCGGATGGGAGCCCGCATGATCCGGGGAGTGGAAAAAGTGGCTGTAATCGACAGTTTCACGGTCAGCAAACGAGACTTTCTCAGTGCTTATAAGCTCAGCCGGGAATCCGGTAAGATCAAGGCAACCGGAGAAGGCGGATGCACGGAATTCACCAATGAAATGGGTGACAAGAAGATTCTGGCACGTCCCAATGCTGACGGAGCAACCAGCCTGTACGGCAGCGTGAAAATGATCGACAAGTGGAGTGATCCGGAGCCGCTGAAAGGACTGGAAGAGGGAGGAACCAACCTGAACTATCCTTTCCTGGATTCGGACGGTATCACCCTCTATTATGCCGCGCAGGGGGAAGAAAGTCTGGGCGGATATGATATCTTCATTACCCGCTATGACTCGGATGACAATGCCTATCTCCGGCCGGACAATCTGGGATTCCCGTTCAACTCTGTTGCCAATGACTACATGTATGCCATCGACGACTTCAACAACCTGGGATGGTTTGCTTCCGACCGCTACCAGCCGGAAGACAAGGTCTGCGTTTATGTATTCGTTCCGAACGAGTCCAAACAGGTTTACGACTACGAATCAACCAGTCCCGAAATGCTTCAGGCAGTCGCTTCCCTGCAATGCATCCAGAAGACACAGACTGATGCAGCCAAGGTGCGTCTCGCCCGTCAGCAACTGGCCAAAGTGATGTACGGACAGGACGAGCAAAAGAAAAAAGGAGACTTCCGCTTCGTCGTGGACGACAATGTGGTCTATCATACACTGGCCGATTTCCGCTCGGCTGAAGCACGCAAGCAGTACCAGACTCTGTCGCAAAAACAGAAAGACCTGGACAATCTGTCTGAAACGCTTGGCAAACAGCGGGAACTGTACGGACAGTCCAACAAGGCAGGAAAAGACCGGCTCACACCGGCCATTCTGGACAAGGAACAGCGCATCAAGCAGCTGCGGGAAGAAATCGCCAGTCTGACGGTCAACATCCGCAACACGGAGCTGAAAGCCCTGAACCGGAAATAATACGATTTCACACTAAAACCTATACTTATGGGAACACTGATTATCATTACACTGATCATTGCCGGACTGCTGCTTTTTGCCGTGGAGGTATTCCTGATTCCGGGCATCAGTCTGGCAGGGATTGCCTCGGGGGCAAGCATTCTGTATGCGATCTACTACGCATTCAGTTCGCTGGGTACCCAGGCCGGCTTCATCACTCTGGGCGCTTCCGTTGTCGGAATCGCAGGAGTCACCCTATGGTTCATGCGGTCAAAAACCGTGGACCGGCTGGCTCTGAACCAGACTCTGAACTTCAAGCTGAACCCGCTGAAAGGACTGGATCTTCAGGTAGGTGATACGGGAGTTACCACCACCCGCCTGACCCTGATCGGCAACGCCGAAATCAAAGGCCAGCGCATTGAAGTACAGTCTGCCGACGGCTTCATCGAAGAAAAGACCGCAATCCGGATTTCCCGCATCGACAACGGTGTCGTATATGTGCAACGTGTCTGAGAACCAACTGAATTATATACCTTTTAAACTGATCTGAATTATGATTGACCCGAGTTATCTTCCGTTTGTCATGGCCGGTGGCGGTATCATCCTGCTGGTCATCTTCTTCCACTATGTACCTTTCTTCCTCTGGCTCTCGGCCAAAGTATCAGGCGTCAACATTTCGCTGGTACAGCTCTTTCTGATGCGTATCCGTAACGTACCGCCCTATGTCATCGTACCCGGACTGATCGAGGCTCACAAAGCCGGTCTGAGCAACATTACCCGCGACGGTCTGGAGGCTCACTTTCTGGCCGGAGGACATGTGGAAAAAGTGGTTCACGCCCTGGTTTCGGCCTCCAAAGCAAACATTGACCTGCCCTTCCAGATGGCAACAGCCATTGACCTGGCCGGACGTGACGTGTTCGAAGCGGTACAGATGTCAGTCAATCCGAAAGTCATTGACACACCTCCTGTGACAGCCGTAGCCAAGGACGGTATCCAGCTAATCGCCAAGGCCCGTGTCACTGTACGTGCCAATATCCGCCAGCTGGTGGGCGGTGCCGGTGAAGACACGGTACTGGCCCGTGTAGGCGAAGGTATCGTATCCTCTATCGGCTCTTCCGAGAACCACAAATCAGTACTTGAGAACCCCGACTCCATCTCCAAACTCGTATTGCGCAAGGGACTGGATGCCGGTACTGCCTTTGAGATCCTCTCCATTGATATTGCCGACATCGATATCGGCCGCAACATCGGTGCAGCCCTTCAGATGGACCAGGCCAATGCCGACAAGAACATTGCCCAGGCCAAGGCAGAAGAACGCCGTGCCATGGCTGTAGCCCTGGAACAGGAAATGAAAGCCAAAGCCGAAGAAGCCCGTGCCAACGTGATCCAGGCAGAAGCCGAAGTGCCCAAGGCCATGGCCGAAGCCTTCCGCAGCGGCAACCTCGGTATCATGGACTACTACCGGATGAAAAACATCCAGGCCGACACCGACATGCGAAGCAGCATTGCCCGGCCGGATTCCCATCCCGCCAGCCATGATCCCATCGGCAAATGATATGACAACAACAATAACTTTACATACTACTTAACGACTAAAAAGCAATTTATATGAAAAAGTATTTTCCACCCTCAGAACTGATTATCAATGAAGACGGCTCTGTGTTCCATCTTCACGTAAAACCGGAGTATCTGGCGGATAAAGTCATTCTGGTGGGCGATCCCGGACGTGTGGCACTCGTGGCCTCCCATTTCGACACTAAAGAATGTGAAGTAGAAAGCCGTGAATTCCGTACCATCACCGGAACTTACCAGGGAAAACGCATCACGGTAACCTCCACCGGTATCGGATGTGACAATGTAGACATTGTCATGAATGAACTCGACGCACTGGCCAACATCAATTTCCAGACCCGTGAAGAGAATGATACCTTCCGCCAGCTGGAAATCGTGCGTATCGGTACCTGCGGCGGTCTGCAGCCTTATACTCCCGTAGGAACTTACATCTGCTCCGCCATCTCCGTAGGATTTGACGGACTCCTGAACTTCTACGAAGGACGTAACGCCGTATGCGACCTGCCCATGGAACGCGCCCTGCTCAACCACCTGGGATGGGCAGGCAATCTCTGTGCGCCGGCTCCCTACGTGATCCATGCCAATGAAGAGCTGGTAGACCGCATTGCCGGTACGGACATGGTGCGCGGCGTAACAGTAGCCTGCGGCGGTTTCTTCGGTCCGCAGGGACGTCAGCTCCGTATTCCGCTGGCCGATCCGCACCAGAACGAAAAGATCGAAAGCTTCGAGTATCAGGGACACCGCATCACCAACTTCGAAATGGAAAGCTCTGCCCTGGCCGGTCTGGCCCGTCTGCAAGGCCACAAGGCTACTACCGTATGCATGGTCATAGCCAACCGGGTAGCAAAGGAAGCCAATACCGGATACAAGAACAAGATTGACGACCTGATCAAAGTCGTACTCGACAGAATTTAACAAACTTATTATCAACCAACAGGTTCCCCTCTACGGAGGAGAACCTGTTTTTATGTCTGAAAACTCACACACATGGAAGCAAGTTTCAAATCCAACCTTACCGACAAGCGTCAGCGCTACCTCCAGTTTCTTGAACAGTTCGCCCCACTGATTGAAGGCGAGAAAAACGAAATCAGCGTACTGGCCAATACCAGTGCCGCCCTGAAAGAAGCATTCGGATTCTTCTGGGTAGGCTTCTATCTCGTACACGAAGGCGAACTTCACCTCGGTCCGTTTCAGGGCAGCGTGGCCTGCTACCGCATCAGAAAAGGACGCGGCGTATGCGGCACCGCCTGGGCTGAAGCCCGTACCCAGCTCGTGCCCGACGTAGACCAGTTCCCCGGCCATATCGCCTGCAGTTCCCTCTCCCGCTCCGAAATCGTTGTACCGATAATAGCTGCCGGAGAAGTGCGGGGCGTGCTTGACATCGACAGTGACCAACTGGCAACATTCGACGAAACCGACCGCGAATACCTCGAAAAGGTTGTTGACCTGCTGGTGAAAACCCTCTATGCCCACGCATAAATCTGCCGGCTCCGCTTCCGGATATAACCCGAAAACCGTATCTTTGCAAGGATTTTAAAAAGAACTACGCACGTGAACATATTACAAACTGAAGATACTATCTGTGCCATCGCCACCGCCCAAGGTGGAGCCATCGGCACCATCCGCGTGTCGGGTCCGGAAGCCATTACCCTCACCGACCGCATCTTTAAACCCGTATCCGGCAAACCGCTGGCAGAACGCGCACCCTATACCCTCACTTTCGGTCACATTCTTACCCCCGAAGGAGAAATCATCGATGAAGTGCTGGTCAGCCTATTCCGTGCGCCTCATTCCTATACGGGACAGGACTCTACGGAAATCTCCTGCCACGGTTCAAGCTACATTCTCCAGCAAGTGATGCAGCTTCTCATCCGGCAAGGATGCCGTGCCGCCGGACCGGGTGAATATACCCAGCGCGCCTTCCTGAACGGCAAGATGGATCTGAGCCAGGCCGAAGCTGTGGCCGACCTCATTGCTTCCACTTCTGCCGCTACTCACCGCATGGCCATGAACCAGATGCGTGGCGGATTCAGCCGTGAACTGGCCGTTCTGCGCGACAAGCTGCTCCATCTTACCTCCCTTATGGAACTGGAACTCGACTTCAGCGACCACGAGGAACTGGAGTTTGCTGACCGTTCGGAACTGGAAGCCATCGCCCGTCAGATTGAGCAGGTCATCCATCATCTGGTTGATACATTCAGCGTGGGCAATGCCCTCAAGAACGGAGTGCCCGTGGCCATCGTGGGCGAAACAAACGCCGGAAAATCAACCCTGCTGAATGCCCTCCTGAACGAAGAACGCGCCATCGTAAGCGATATCCACGGCACCACACGCGATGTCATTGAGGACACCATGAATCTGGGAGGTATCACTTTCCGCTTCATCGATACTGCCGGTATCCGCGAAACGACTGATACCATCGAAAGTTTAGGTATCGAACGGAGCTTCCAGAAACTGGATCAGGCTGATATCGTACTCTGGGTCATCGACGCAACCTGTGCCGAAGAACAATATCATCAGCTGGCCGACAAAATCCTGCCACGGTGCGAAGGCAAACATCTGGTCATCGTACTCAACAAGGTGGATTTGCTTTCGCCGGCAGACTCTTCCAATAAAATTACAGAGACTGCGGAACCGACCGATGCACGGATTGCGCAGCTGAAAGCGGCTCTCCCCGATTTGCCTGAAGATGCCTGTGTGCTTTCCCTTTCAGCCAAGCAGAAAGAAAGACTTGCTATGCTCCAGAAACAACTGGTGGACTTCGCTGCCCTGCCCGACCTGTCGCAGAATGATGTGGTGGTAAGCAACATCCGCCATTACGAGGCTCTGAGCCGTGCACTGGAAGCTATCCACCGTGTACAGGACGGACTGGCTATGCAGCTCTCCGGGGATCTGGTAAGCCAGGATCTTCGTGAATGTCTTTACCACCTGGGAGAAATCGTAGGCGGAACAATTGAGACGGACGAGGTTTTGGGGAATATTTTTAAGCATTTTTGCATAGGCAAATAACTATCTGATTATCAATGAGTTAAATTGATTGCAATCGATTGATATGGCGCTCTTTACGGGGCGCCTTTTTTGTTGCTCTACTGTCAATATTAGTCATTTATAAGCTTTGCACATCATCTTTTTGTACCGTTTTTGTACCACGAAGCAAAATTCTGGCATTTTACGCTGGACAGATTGTGGAGTGAGTTTACGCCATTTTACAGAATTTTACGGGATTATACAGATTATTGGGTGAAATAAAGCGAAATAAAATGAAAAGTAGAATTGAAATTAAAAGAATTTGTACCTGGTGCGGTAAAGAATTTATTGCCTACAAAACGACAACAAATTGTTGTTCCCATAAGTGTGGAAACGCATTATATAAGAAACGTAAGCGTGATGCAGCAATAATTGCCAATAATAATTTAACTGAAAAAATTGTTACAGAAAAACCTATTGAGAAGATTAAAGACAAACCTTTTCTGACTATTACAGAAACTGCAATTTATCTTGGAGTAACAAGACCAACAATATATGGTTACCTTAAACGAGGCGATCTAAAAGCAACACGTATAGGAACTAAATTTCTTTTAAGCAAAGATGACATAAACAATATGTTTAATCATCCTGCAGATTTTAAGTTGCCACCTAAGGAAAAACAAGCAATCACAGAATTTTATACTACAGCTGAAATTATAGAAAAATTCAATGTTAGCGAATCATGGATATTTGTGATGGCTAAGAAAAATAAAATTCCCAAAACGTTCAATCGTGGTAAGACTTACTGGAGTAAAAAGCATGTTGATGCTTATTTTTCCTCGAAGGCTCCAGATGCAGACATTACAGAATGGTATAGTGTGCAAGAAGTACAGGAGAAATTTCAAATGAGTCTTAATGCTATATACTCTTTTGTTTATAAAAATGCCATTCCGAAAAAGAAGGTTGGTATTACTGTATACTATTCAAAAAAGCACTTCGATATAGCAAAGGGAATACGTCAGGCCGAAGAGCCCAAATACTATACAGTTCAAGAGGCTATGGAAAAATTCAAAATAACAAGAGACCAGCTATACCATTATACCAAGTATCATCAAATTCCCAAGATTAAGAAGGGAAAATATACTCTTATATCCAAACCTGAGCTCGATAATTTATTCGAAGATCCTATCATTGAATAATCCCGGTATAAGTTATTTTCCGGTGTGGGTATTCACCAAGAAAACACCAGTTTAATTTGTACCGATAATAATAATTTATCAACCAAAAACATTAATCTTATGGCACTTACATGTACTAACGTAACATTGAGACAAAGAGTTATCAGTAACGGCAGAATTTCTCTCTACCTGGACTATTATCCGGCAATTCGCAATCCGTACACAATGAAAATGAGTCGCAGGGAATATCTTGGCATTTATATCTATGCCCGTCCTAAAAATGAGATTGAACGTGATTTCAACAATGAAATGCTGAGTAAGGCTGAAGCCATTCGTTGTATCAGAGTACAGGCAATCGTCAATGAAGAATTTGGATTTCTTGATAAGCACAAAATGAAAGCTGACTTCCTTGCCTATTTTCGTGAGAAAGCAAAACTGAAGTATCACAAATGGGACTGCGTTTACCAGCATTTTGAAAAGTTTGTAAACGGCTATTGCACTTTCGGTGATGTAACGGTAGAGCTTTGTCAGAAGTTCAGGCAGTATCTACTGAACTGTAAACAGATCCGTCACCCTAATATCAGCGTTTCGAGAAATTCGGCAGCTGGATATTTTTCAACTTTCCGTGCATTACTGAAAATAGCTTATCAAGAGAAGATGCTACGTGAAAATCTGAATGACTTCATAGACAAGATTGAATGGAAAGAAGTCAAAAAGCAGTATCTCACATTAGCAGAAGTTAAGAAACTGGCCGCTACACCATGCAAGATTCCTGTACTGAAACAAGCTTCATTATTCTCCTGTATGACCGGTCTTCGTATCAGCGATATTTTACAGCTTACATGGGATAATATTGAAGTCGGTCCTGACAATGGTTATTACATCAGAATTTGTACGGAAAAGACAGAAACTGAAGCCACTCTCCCCATTAGTAACGAAGCATTGGAACTATGTGGTATCCCTGGTTCAGGCCGCGTATTCAAAGGATTGACCAGAGCTATGACGAATCAGCCTCTCAAGCAATGGATTTCGGACGCCGGAATCAAAAAACACATAACCTTCCACATGAGTAGGCATTTCAGTTCTAATTATCCATTGAAAATAAGAAGTTTATGAGATTCTATTTTCTAATAGGTAACGATTTAGAAACAACTATTCTTCCTGAATACAAATCATTATCTATCAGTTAATTGCGATGGACTATTTTGAAGATAGGTAATGGATTTGTAACGTGCTAACTTCTGTATTCTTCATCGCTTTGAAGTGGGATGGTTAGCTGATGCAAATATAGGAATTTTTCTTGGAAAACTCAAACATCATGCACAAATTTGACAACCTTTCATACTGTTTCCATCCATATTCTATGTAATAGCAATCTTTACCAACCATTTCCTCCCCCGTAAATCAGATAATTTTTATTAGCCAACACATAAAACACTGATTATAGGTTTGATTCTAATAATAAAATGCTATTTTTGTATATTAAATAACAACAATTTTATTATGTCAAAATATATACTATATACATATCAGTTTTCTCCACTTCAAAAGAAGACGGAAAGCAACATGTTTGAAAGCAATAAAGAAGTTCTTACACAGGATGAACTCATGGTGCAGAAGCAGGATATATTTGGAGCCTTTTTTAGGGAAACATTCACTCCTCTTTTTAAAAAACAGAACAAAAAATTTGACCATAAAATCATATTAAACGAAAATAATATAATTGTCTTTCGTTTAGCCAATAACAAGAAATTATATTTGGAAGAATCTTTTCACAAACAAGAATATAGGTATTCTCCGAGTTGTTTAATCATCATAGATAATAGAAAAGATGTACAACGCATAGCAATTGAAGAAGATAAAGTAGCATTTAGTGACACTAATGCGGTTAAACAAATTCTTCTATTTTCATTCAAAAGATACCTAAACAATAAAGGATTAGATATCACTATACAAAGAGATTATGAGCAAGTCGAATTTTGGAATATAATTCATACATATAAACAAAAAATAGAAATGGTCAGATTCCATTTTTCTTATCCAAATCTCCCTTGTGTCAACAAATCAATAAAAGAAGTAATTGCTACAACGAACAGAGCGACGAATAGCAAGCAATCATCTTTTGAATTAAAAGCTGCGGATGGTGAACATTTGGAAATCAATGAAGAAAATCAGGAAATAGCTGATATGGCTGCTTATTCCGCTGAATGTGGAGATATAATAACTATTAAGGCAAAAGGAATAAGAGCATATCTTAAAACAGGCACTACGACGAAGGGGTTTGAATGCGATAATTTGGAAGCATCTTTATCAGGTGATTTGTTCAACTCAGGTTTCGAGGCATTAATTGAAAAACTTAACAAGTTTCTTAGAATATGACACGTTTGCTAAAATATATTGGATACTTTACACTGTCATTAATAATGGCTTTAATTTCTTTCTTCGCTGGTGAAGAAAGAGACTTCCTTTTTATGTTTAGCAAGAATTTAATACCTGTACTTATTACAATTGTTGTTCTCTATACCACTTTGTCAAATCTTATTCTTAATCAATTGACACTTTATAAAGATTTGACTGGCGCAGACATTCATGAATGCGTTAAAGCGTTAAAACGAAATGTATATTTTGAATTTGCAATTATAGCATTTGATTTTATTATAGTTCTGATAGCTAATATTCTTTTTTCCAAATCAGAGTGTGCTTATATTTTGTGTGGAACAAGAATTTTTGTGAATATGATTACTTTCTTCTCCGTATTCTACTTTTTATATATTGTATATGATTCTACTATTGGATTTTACAATATATACAATGAGATTATCAATAAGAAACAATAAGGCGAGTTTGATAGGTATAGCGTATTTAAAATTTAAAGATACGCACAAATAGTTTTTGATACAAAGGATTAATAGTCAAAATAAGTTTATGAGGCAATTAGCAGAAACAGAACGGCTTTTGGTAGAAAAGATTGTGCAACTTAAACAGGCAGCAAGACTTGAAGAACTACAAGTCGCAAGATTATTACGTAAAGAACTAGAATGTTTTGCTCTAAGGTGGGTGTTAGAACCTAAGAAAACATTGCTTTTTTATTCCATTCAAAATAAGACTGACTGGAATGTTTTGAGGAAAAACTATTTTCAAGTAGCAGATTTTCTGTATCTCATAGAAGAACTTGAAAAAGACCGTTTTGTTAAAATCCAAACGTTATCATTTGAGGTTGAAACTGATGAAGAAAGAGTTTTATATGATAGAGGGAAATATAGGTATAATTCTTCGAACGATACATTTTGGGGAATAAAAGGTGATGTGCAGTATTTGGTTCCTATTAATGCCGAACATAAAGTTTATATAGATTTTGTAAGCTATTTAGAAAGGTATGCAAATAAAGTAATTTATCCACTTCCATTACTTGAGGATTTTGTGGCAAACAATTACAAATCAATAGAACAAAGAAATTTCGAAAAACAAATCGAAGAAAGCGAGCGACATCACCAGGCTCAGATGAAAGTAAGTGCTGACCAACACGAGAAACAAATTAGTAAAACAAATTACTCTTTAGTGATTGCAGCAATTGCATTAATTACATCTGCCACAATGCCTTTCTTAGTAAACCGATGTACACCTCCTACAGAAATAGACAATGCTCAATTAAAGGCAATAGAACAAGCCATTATCAACAGTAAGACGGCGTGGCCCAATGCCATAAATATTCAGTCTTCTGATACTTTAAGCATAAAAAACATATTACCTTCTCAAAAGTAAATTTAACAAAATAAGCAAGTTGTGCAGTTCAATTCCTGCGCAGCTTGCTTTATACAATGTTAAACGCGAAATGTCGGTAAAGAGTTTACTATATCCACCGTCCGACATGAGAGGATAATGACTGACAGCAGGAGGTCAAGGATATAACGAGGTTGCTCATGTTCCTTTGACCAATCGTTGGGGTCGTTCTTGATTTGGGAGGCTTTGTCAATGGTGACGGTATAGCGTTCCATTATCCACTCGATGGCGGACTTGCCATTAACAATGTACTCGTATGCTTTGAGTGGTATGTTCTCGATGGTGATATGACCGTTGTAAATGATGCGTGTCTTATCGGAAATGAGTTTTCCGTTTTCGTCACGGACTTTGGCAAATTTCATCTTTTCTACGGCGAAGTGCTGATAGGTATCATTCGCCCATTCGTTCTGCCAAATGTCGATGTCGCCAATAACCTTTACGCCAAAGAAACGATGTGCAAACATGGGCATTTCTGCGAAAAATATATAATCACCGTCATGTCCTGTTGTTTGCACGTTAATGCCCTGTTCGTAGTTCAAGTGTATGTCGGCAAGTTCCTTTCCGGCTTTATAAAAAGCCATGAAGTCTTGAACATTATCTACAATGGGGATGCGTGGCAATGACTTTTTCAAGTCATCGGCAAAACGCTCACGGTATTGCTTGGAATGGAGTAGTCCATACACATAGTAGAAGATGTGTTCTTTGGTAATGATTCGTGAGCCTCCGAAGCGATTGCGGACTTCTTTCAAAATCCAGTCTGTGATTCCGTCACGACGGATATAACGATTTGTTTCTTCATCATCGAAAAGAGAGTTTTCTCTATTTTTATTTTCGTCATAGAAAAAGAGAGGGAAATATTGAGCCTTGTCAACAACTTGTAAATCAGAAATGTTATCTGTTATAAATGGAGAAAAAGGCTTTTGTTGTCCGACACCACTTACTGCAATAACAATGTTGTTATATTGTGTTGAGGGATATATGCGTTGCCATAATCCGGGGCATTCTATAAATGGACGATGATAATATAAGTGTTGTTTGGTAAACGGACGGTAAGTAGTTGTAACGAACTCCGCTTCATCGAAGTCATATTTTAGTCCTTTTGATAAATCATTTCGTAACCCACGTGTCCAACTTATTTTTGTCTTATCTTCAGAATAAGTTTCTATCCCTATAGAATGATTGTAAAAATTAATCATAGAAAGCATATTGCTTGCTACTTTATCTTTTGAAAATCCAGACACCCAAGCATCACGATTAGTGGCTACACCAATCACATAAGTGCTAAATACGCTTTGAGCGTTCAGCGAAAATTTCTTTTCAGGAGCCAACGGTATCAGGCTATCAAATAAACCATCTCGTTGATTTATCCAGTCCGCCTTTTCGTTAGGAGTGATAACCTGCCAATCCAATTTTTGTGAAGAAATAGACCGAAACTCCTTTACCATTTTGAGCTTTTGTTCACGGGTTAAGTAGTCGCCTATGTCGTGGTAATGAATAACGGCTTTCTGTCCTTTCTTTGCAGGATTCTTGATAAGGAAAGTTATAGCAATGGGAGTGCGAGAACCACTACCAAAGATTTTGCCTCCTTCCTTGCGTGACAATTCTCCTGATGTACGTTGATTTCCACGCAGATTCAGTACATAAATGGATGTAAATTCTTCTTCAAAGCATCTGCGCATACCATCTTGACCAGCACTATCCAACCATGCTCCATTGCTTATAAAAGCCACAATTCCACCATCATTCTGTGGAATACGGTCAGAAGCCCATCTAAATGCTTTTACATAACTGTCATAAAGGGATTTATTTAGGGTTGCAGAACTTTTAACTGCGTATGTTTCAGACACACGATTGTCAAGATACGGATAAGACAAATTCTGTGCATTGTCATTAGCCGATTTCTGCCCGATGGAATACGGCGGATTCCCCACAATCACCCTCACATGCGTGGCCATCTGCTTCTTCACCCGTTTGGAATTGTCTTGAAAAAACTCCGTGAAAAGTTCGTTGTGCTTCTTCTCCGCCAGTTGGAAAGTGTCCGTCAGGCAGATGCCGCTGTACGGCAGGTAGGTTTTCCGACTAGTAATGTCATGGAATACCGATTCGATGTTCACATCGGCGATATAATAGGCCAGCAGCACGATTTCATTGCAATGGATTTCATTCAGGTATTTGCGCTCCATGTCCTCCGGTCGGATAAGGCCGGACTGTAACAGGCGTGTGATGAACGTGCCAGTACCCACAAACGGGTCGAGGATATGCACATTCTGCTCGGTCAGCGAGGTGTCGAACTCCGCCTTGAGTATGTCATTCACGGAATGGATGATGAAGTCCACACACTCCACAGGCGTATAGACGATGCCAAGCTTTTCCACGGTGAGCGGAAACGCGCCTTTGAAGAACTTTTCGTAGAGGTTCTTGATGATGGTCTGCTTGCCCTCCAGATTGTCTATGCCGCCTACATTTGTCCTCACCGACTGATAGAACTTCTCCAGCACTTCGGTATCTTTCTCGAAAGCCTGCTCTTGCAAGAGGTCTATCATGCGCTGCATGGAGCGGCTCACGGCGTTGTTGTTCACGAACTGGTAATCGGCAAACAGCGCATCGAACACCGGACGGGTGATGATGTGCTGCGCCAGCATCTCGATGGCCTGTGCCGCATCCACAGACGGGTTAAGGTCGCGCTGCAATCCCTTGAGGTATTCGTTGAACGCCTTTTTGTGTACGCCGGACTGGATGAGTTTGGAAATGCGCTCGATGAACTTGTGCGCGATAAGTCCGATTTCCTTTGCCCAGTTCTCCCAATAGAGGCGGTCGCCGCACTTCTCCACGAGCTTGGCATACATGCCGTCCTGCAACTCGCCGAAGCGAAGTTCCAACTGCCGGGCGATTTCCGCGTTCTCCATCTGCCGCGCTTCTTCCTCTCCCTCCTGAAAGCCCAATCCCGGCCTGCCGATGGTGACGGACGGCGTATAGGACTGTTTGTTTGGCTTCTGCTTGTTGAGCGCAATCTTGTTCACCATCGCATTGAAACGGTCGTCGTGGGAGCGCAGCGCGTTCAGGATTTCCCAGACCACATCAAAGGTCTTGCTGTTGTCAAGTGCTTCTTCCGCCGAAACATCAGACGGCACGACAATAGGGATGATGATATACCCGTACTTCTTCTCGTCGGGCAGCCCCTTGTGAAAAGTGCGCATCACGCGGCCTACAGACTGCACCACATCCACCTGCGAGTTACGGGCGGAAAGGAACAGCACGGCATCGAGCGACGGCACATCCACGCCCTCGGACAGACAGCGCACGTTGGTCACCACCCGGCACTCACGCTCATTGTCCGGCTCGTCCGCAAGCCATTGCAGGATACCATTGCGCTCCTGCGAGTTCATCGAGCCGTCGATGTGCTTTGTGGCTATCGAAACGGTATGCGAAAGGCTTTCCGCATCCAGATTCTCGTCGTACTTTTCCGATATTTGCGGCAACACGGAAGCCACGTATTTGGATGCGATGCCCACCCTGCTCGTGCTCCTGTCAATGGAAGAACAAAACGCTACGGCACGGCGCATCATGTGCGGGTCGGCATCCCATGTGCGGTGGTCGTCGCCCCGTATCATCTTCGACAGTCCGTTGATTACGCCGATGAGCTTGGACGTGTCGTCAAAATTCAGTTCCGTGGTCGTGTCGGTGACATCGCGTCGGATGTTTTCCGGCACATCATCCTCACCGACGGTAAGAACAAGCACCTTGTAGTCGGTCAGCAGCCCGTTCTGTACGGCGTAGGAGAAATTCACGCGGTAGAACTCCTCCCCATAAAGAGCCTTGTCGTCCATCGAACAGAGGATACAGTCTTTTTCCGATGCCTTTATCTTGGCCGATTCTCCGTACAGCCGTGGCGTGGCGGTCATATAGAGCCGTTTCCTGCCTTGCACGTTGTCGTCGGAGTGTATCTTGGTAAAGTTGCTCTCGTCCTTGTCCGACAGCTTCACGCCCGTAGTGCGGTGGGCTTCGTCGCAGATGATGAAGTCGAACACGCCATACTCGCCGTCTGTTTCGGAAAGTATCTCCTGTTGTGCCGCTGAAACGGCATCAAAGGACTGGTAAGTGGAGAACACTACCACCAACCCGTCATGGTTGCGGTATCTCTGCAACTGCGAGGCGATGGACTGCGGACTGGTGGACGCTGGCACGGCAAGGTCAACCACGCTGTCATCCATGTCATCGTATTTGTTCTGTATCTTCCGTGAGGCTTTGGAATCGGAACAGATGCAGACGGCCTTGATAGGCTTCTTCGCGTCTGCCGACCATGCGTTGAGCGACTGCCCCAACAGGGCGATTGACGGAACCATGAACAGCACCAGTCCTTTGCCGCCCAACAACTGTTCGGTGATGAGCAGCGAGGTGTAGGTCTTTCCCGTTCCGCAGGCCATGATGAGCTTGCCCCGGTCATTGCCGTCAATAATATAGTGCGTGTATGCCTTGGATATGGCATCCAACTGGTGCTTGCGCGGTTTCTTGCCCTCTACAAGCGCGGAGTTTCCCGTAAGTCCGTCCATCAGCTTTTGCCAGTCCACGCAGGAGGAGTTCAGGTCAATCAGCCCAACCCGTGAAAAAGGCGGGTCTTGGTGCCAGATGGCTTCCTCGGCGTTGCTTCCCCAATGGTTGGTGGTGGAAATCCATATTCGTTTGGCAAAACGGGTGGTCTGGTAAGTGACTTCGTTGGTGAACGTGCGGCTGGAAGTGGCGAGAAACGAATCCACGGCAGGCTTATCTATCACGGCATCCTCTGCATAGCACTTGCACTGGATAGCCCAATAGTCGCCCATCTCGGTCTTGGCCACGAGGTCAATTCCCGTGTCCGTGCCTCCGAAGTCCTTGCGCCCCGGAAAGTCCTCCCACAGCCACACCTTTTCAAGCTCGTTGTAGCGGGGGTCTGTCAATAACCATGAGCGCATCAGACGCTCGAACTTTGTACCCTTTTCCCTTTCGGTGAATGATTCGGTACGGAATTTATGCAGTATATCCTTGAAATTCATCTCTTGATAAGAGATATACGTTAAGGATATAAATCCTATGAATCAGGATGTTAGCAAACAAGAAAAGTGGATTTGCCAAACAAATCCGTACAATTTTCATCTTTTATCCCATTATAAATGAGAACTTTTCACAAAATCTGCAATATTTTGCGTACCTTTGCGATATAACTATAACTCTTATCAAGAGATTCCGATTTTTGCAAAACAATTTTCTGATTGTATTTCCAATTACAAATCTTTCAGAATAAGGCTGTTCGCCCTGTCCACCACGCTCGTGTCAAGCGATGTGAGATAAATGCGCGTGGTTTCCTCCGAATCATGCCCCATGCCTTCGCTGATGACCGAAAGCGGTATATTCTTGCTCTTGGCGACGCTTGCCCATCCGTGCCGGGCACAATACATGGTCAACGGAATCTGTAAGTTCACCAAACGGGCGACTTCTTTTAGGGCTACGTTCACACGGCTGAGGGCGTTCATGTATTGTATCCGTTCATTGGCAAACGGATTAGTGATTATGGGCAACAAGTATTGCGTAGCGGAACGACCTTCATATTTGTTCACGATTTCCTCCATGCACTTCTCCCATTTGATAGTCAATTGTTGTCCGGTCTTTCTCCTGCGGTATGTGAGGATGCCGTTCTTCAAGTTTGATTTTTTTAAATAAGCCATGTCAATGAACGACATGCCACGGGTGTAAAACGAAAAGAGGAACATATCCCTCGCATAGTCCAGATGCGGTTTTAGTGTCAGGTCAAGTTCTTTGATGCGTTTGATAGCCTTCAATGGCACAGCACGTTTCACGGTCTTGTCTATTCCAGTGTAAACGTACTTGAAAGGATGTCTTTGTTCCGTCAGTTCCTTTTCTACTGCACGGTTATAGACGGCACGAAGTATGCGCATATAGAATGAGGTTGTATTGGGGCAGTTGCCGTTGGCTTTCAGCCATGCTTCATAGAGCATCACTGTGTCGCTATCAATCTCACACAGAAGAATGTCCTGACCGCCACGGAACTTCATGAAACTGGCAAGCGCAGCGGAGTATGTTTCCGACGTGCGGATTCTGTTCAGCCGCCTTAATTGGTCAATTATGCCCTGCATGAAAGGGAACAGGGATTGTCCGTCTGCTTGCCTGTTGAATTTCACGAGGATGTCATCCACCGTGTAACCTTTGTTCCCTTTTTCAAGCAATGAGATGATTGCCGTCAGGCGTTTTACATCCCATTCTATCCGGCTTGCGACCGATTGAAGGTAGTTTTTCCGTTCGATGCTTGCCAGAACAGGAACGGCAACTGCCGATGTTTTACCGTTCCATTCGCTTTCAAATACCCGGCAATCCGTCTTGATTTGGCGGACTGCGCGGTTGTGTATTACCTGATAATAGATGCTGCCCTCCTTGCCGTTTACGGAAGAAGGACGGAATTTCACTTTTACCGATGCCATTCACGTTACTTTTTGTTATTGTTATTCGTCATTTGTGTTACTTTCAATTTCTCCTGCATTAGACTGTCCGATAAGGTCTTTAACCCTTTGTCGTAGCCGTCAGCTTCCTGACGTATCCATTCGATGGCTTCCTCATCGCGGTGGATGTCGAACACGTCATTCAGCCAAAGGATATGATTGGCGTTGCAACCTCCCCATGAGCGGATGACACGGAACTTCAGCGCATCGTCCGCATATTGCCGTTTGGATTTCCATAGCTCGATGTTGCCCCAGACGGAGAGGCTACACACGATACCCATGCCGACCAAAAGAGAAAACACCTTGCTTGACCGGATATCGAAACTATGGCGGTGGATATGTTCCTGCGGCTCATCCTTCCGTTCTTCCGAACTTCGGGCAAACGACTCTTTCAAATCACGCAACAGACCCAGTATCCTGTTCGATGTCTTTACTTCCGCTTCCGCGAACTTGGTCAGTATGGCTTTGGTTTGCTCTTGATGCTCCTTTGCAGAACTGTCGAACAAGTCCTTTATGGAAACCAAATCCATTGTAGGAGCTTGTTCTCCTGATTGACCGTTACTTACTTTTGGAGTGTTCTCCAACTTTCCGTTGATACCCTTGAGGTTATTTTTGATGTCCTCAAAGAGCGCATATACTTCGTTATTATCCATATTTAGAATCTTATTTTACGTTGTTTCTTTTTCTTGTTCCTGCGTTTTAGCTGTTCCTCAAAATAGTTCTCATCTGCCTGAGCGTTTGCATTGTCCGGCATGAAAAGACCAATCGAACCGCTGTACAAATCATCGTTGCCCCTTGATTCAGGTTGAAACGTGGGCAGTTCTTCATGACGCGAAGGCGGTGGCATTTCCATTCGCACGGTACGTCTGTTACGTTCCAATGCCGCATCTATTTTTGAATAGCTGAACTGCCTGTCAATCTTGGAACCGCTAAACGAATAGCCGTTCATGATGAATACTACACCCTGCACCTCGTCCGACTTGCCCTTGTACTTGAACCGCATATCCACGCCCTGTTTCTCCAAATTAGCGGCTAACTGCTGCCAGTCTCCGCACCTTGAAACCTCCGATTTAAGGATGGAATAAAGCCCGTACTTGGTCTTGTCCGGCTCTTTCAGGCGGTGCTGCTTCACCCGCTCCTTGCCGCTGGCGAAGTACAGGTTATATTTCTTCGTCAGTTCCTTACAGATGCGTGCGCTGCGTATCCGCTCGTTGCGGTCACTGATTGTCCTGCCATTATTGGCGATTCGGTTGAACGCTATATGCACATGCGGATGCTCCTTGTCGAAGTGGCGCACGATGAGAACCTGCGTGTCGGTTATCCCCATTTCCTTCAGGTATTCCAACGCTATTCCTGCCATTGCGCGGTCGGTCAGGTGGTGTTCGTCTTCCTTATGGAAAGCCAACGAGATGTGTCCGACGGGCTTCGTAACCTTTGGATTCATCTTCGATTGTGCATCGAAGCTCATGGCTATCGTATTCTTGTTCTCGACAAACAGACCGTCACAGATAAGGATTTTAGCGTCCTTTTCCTTGTCAAGAATGTAGTTTACCACACCCTTGAAACTGCTTCCTTTTACGATTTTAGCTATCATAGGAGGATAAAGTTAAGGAGTTCTTCAATCCGTGCCACGAGTATGCGGCATTCCATCCTCACCGTGACGAAGCCCGCGGTGTTCGCCTTGTGCGCAAGTTGGTTCAGGTTGTTCGCCATACCGCAGAGTTGGCGGACATAGCCTGTATGCTCCGGCGTGAGCCGTTCCTTCACCTGCCCGTCCCTCATGCAACGGCGCAGGAACTCCCCGGCGGATATGCCCGCACTCCGCACCTTGCCTTTCAGCGTGTAGTAGTCCGATGTCGCCATCTTCACCGTTAGACGGTATTTCAGCTTGTCTGCCGCTCCCTTCTTGGGGCGGCCTCCCTTGTTCATTCGATTTGATTTATGCTTTTGTTCCATACGTTTGTTACTGTTTATAATACAGATACCCATTAGACCAACGGGATGCGGCTCTCCACGGAGTTCATGAGTGGGAGCAGGTGGTTTCGGTATGCCCGAAACACAAACTTGCTCCCCTCAAAACTCCGTTGGACAGGTTCAGGGTAACTCTGAATTGCGCCCCGTCAATCCACTTCTTAATTCTCAGAGTTTACGCCATGCCTCGATGTCCTCCCCGTAGGTGGCAAGGTGCTGCCGGGCGATGTTCTCCACCAGTCCAGACACGCTCATCCGCCGCTCGCCGAACATGCGTACGATACGGTCGAGGGCATCGCGCGTACTGCGGCTGAGGAACACGGGCTTGCGGTCTTCGATGGTCGGAACGGTGAGAAAGGCTTCCTTGTACTCCTCCAACGATGCCCGGCGTTGCTTGCCGCTGATGCGGCGTACCACCTGCGGAGTTTCATCCGTCTGTTCCGGTACGGCTTCACTTAACTTTTCCTGTACAACCTCGCTTGCCTTTTCCGGCTGTTCCTTTGTGTCGGCAGGCTGGGGCTCGGGCTTCGGTGTTTCCATACTCGGCTTGTTGCCTAAAAAATCCTGCAATGTTGCATCCATACTCTGGCTGCTTACGTTCTTCTTCATACTTGTTTGAATTTAGTGTTTAACAATGTTGGTCGTTGTGCGCACATTTGACCGATTATCAGTTGCAAAGGAAATGGCTGTATTGCAGGCTGTCAAACGAATGGGCGGACTGTGGCAACAATGTTTGGTTTTGCACTTTACGCATTGTCGGAACGGTGCGTGTTGCATCGTTTTGCCATTGTGCGAGAAATGGCATTAGGATTTTTAAGGGCTTAATTGGAATGGTTGGAACAGATTTAAGGACATGGCTTGGCGTGAAACAGATGAAGCTCCTTTCAAGAAGTATAGGAATCCGAAGAACGCCACAGGCTACCACACCGACGCCAAATGCTGCCACGCAGGTGCAAAGCGGTTGGATTATGCCGGACTTCGCTTTTCTTTGCACCACGGACGCTTGAAACAGCCGTTACGTGTTCGGTGGATAACGCCACTCCCGACCACTTGCTGCCACAAGCTGCCACCTCATTGCAAATCCATTGTTTCAAGCGGACAACGGCTTTACTTTGCAGGCAAAAAGAAGAACAATTAGTAAATATAATGAGTATGGAAGTAGTAATCATTTCAAAAAGCAAGTATGAAGAAATGGTCGGCAAGCTCAACCGCCTGTCCGACCGGGTGAATGAAATCCTTTGCAAGAGGGAGGGGAAACGGCTCAGCCGCTGGATGGACAACCAAGAAGTCTGCCAACAGTTGCGCATCAGTCCGCGTACCTTGCAGACGCTCCGCGATAACGGAACACTGGCTTACTCGCAAATCGGACATAAGATTTTCTACAAGCCGGAGGATGTGCAGCGCATCGTCCGGCTCGTGGAGGACAGGCGTAAGGATGCAGCCTATCGTGGCTGTAGCATCTAATCAGACAATAATATGTATAACCACTAAATCCACTGTAAATTATGAACGACTTGATTCTTGCCGACCGTGAACTGGAGGTCGGCTTCATCGGAAAGCTGGATGCCTTGTTTGAAGGCATCGAAAGAATGGATGCGGGGCATAAGGCTTCGCCAAGTAACGAACAGTTCCTGACGGACAAGGAGGTGTCGGCATGGCTCAAGGTGAGCCGACGTACCTTGCAAGACTACCGTAACAACGGGATGGTGTCCTACTACCAATTAGGTGGAAAAATTCTGTACAAGGAGTCCGACATCGAAAAGATGGTGATGAACGGCTACAGGAACGCATACCGTTTAGAAACGTAAATCTGGATGTACAAAAACAAAGAAAGCCGATGGCGACAAGTGAATTGTCCGACCATCGGCTTTCTTTGTGTAATGTTATATCCTTTACAGCTAACACGTACACCGTGGGCTGGCTACGGATAGCGAAAAGAACAAATTTACAGGCTTTTCACGACTTGCTGTGTATAGCCTTTCCATGATGAACTTTCGGAAAGCCATTGCCTCGCGGCTTCGCAACCTGAACGCCACGGCAATCACCATTTCAAGGCTGTAAACGTCATAGCTTATCCCGTTGTTCTGCCGGACGTGTCGCACCGTTTCCTCTTCCGACAATTCATTGTTCTTGTAAATGGCAGCAATAGCCTTGCGAACATGGCAGCCGAACACGTTGAACGCATCGGACATTTCCTGCTGCGTCATCCAGACGGGAGTGGTCGGCATAGTGACCACCCCGTTTTCAGTGATTGTGATTATTCCCCTGTCCATAATGTATGTTTTTGATGTTTTCCTTATCCTTGTTCCATTCCGGCATACGGAACTTGTTGCCTATGCGCTGTGTCAGTTTCTTCATGTCCTCGTCCACTTTCTGATGGGTCAGTCGGGCGTAGATTTGTGTGGTGTTCATGCTCTTGTGTCCCATCATTTGGCATACGGTTTCCAGCGGAACTCCCTGAGAGAGAGTAATCAGGGTGCCGAAATTATGCCTTGCCATATGGTAGGTAAGCCGATGTTCTATACCGCATACTTTGGCAAGTTTAGGCATGTTGTTGGTCATGGCTGAGCGGCAGGGCATATTGAAAAGTTTGTCACTTTTCCGTTCGCACTCGTATTTTTCCATGATATTCCGTGGAACATCAAGGAGAAGTATGCTGCACTCGCTTTTTGTCTTTTGGCGTTTGAATTTTATCCAAAGATTTCCTTGGCCATCCCTACTTAGGTTGGAAACATCCAGATTGCACATATCCGCATATGCGATGCCAGTGAACGTGCTAAAGACAAACAGGTCGCGGACAAAACACAGGAACTTTTCCCGGATAGGCGTGTTCATCAGCCTCTGCAACTCGTCCGTTGTCAGATGGCGGTGCTTCCTTAACGCCTTTTCAGGCGAGAATGATGCGAACGGATTATATTGGATTGTACCTTGTGCCATTGCCGTCCTTGTCATTGTTTTCAACATGATGATATGGTTTTCTATGGTCATGCCTGAAAATCCTTTTTCCACACGCAAGTAATTGTCATACTTTTCGATGAACGCATAATCCAATTGTTTGAGAGGGATGTCCTCAATGCCATAATGTTCACGGATAAAATTCTGAAGATTGCAATAAGATGTCTTATGACTTCTCAGAGTGCTTGGCGCACGGTTGATACCCACACGTTTGGCAAAGTCTTCCATATACTCACGATACAGCTCCAACAACTTCCGCTTGTGTTGCCCGATGCCGTTCACGGCGTTCTTGACAAGTTCTGCTGTGATATACCCCTGTTCGTCAAGAATTTCTTTGTAATAACGGCGTATGTCCTCTTCAATCTTGTCTATCTTGGCATTGGTTTCTTTGGCGGTGCGGCTTTTGCCTGTCAGACGGTATGCCTTGGCATCCCATAAATCAGGTCGTACATCCATTTTCGTTGAAAACTGTGCGACCTCGGTGTTGATGGAAATCCTGCCCATGAGCGGACACAAGCCGTTTTTCTTCACCTTTTGTCTGTTGATATAAAACAATACGGCGAAAGTATTGTAAGTGGTCTTTCTCTCCTGTCTCATGGTTTCATCCTTTTGGTACGTTTGATTTGGGGTGTTGGAATAACAACTTCCGCCCTTTCATTGTCTGTCAACTCGAACTTGTTACCGATACGTTCTTGCAACCTGCCCATATCCTCGCTTACCTTGTCATTGGTAAGATGCGCATAAATTTGTGTAGCCCTCCAGTCGCGATGCCCCATCAATTCGCGTACCGTATCAAGCGGAACTCCCTGAGAAAGAGTGATTACCGAGGCATAGGTATGTCTTGCCTGATGAAAGGTCACCCGGCGTTCGATTCCGCATATTGACGCTATCTTTTTCAAATTGATGTTCGTCTTGCTGCAACTGAGCATCGGGAAAAGTCTGCCATTAGGAGCTATGCCACGGTACTTGTCAATAAGTTCCAATGGCAAATCCAGCAATGGAATATGGAAAGGCGTTCCTGTCTTTCTACGCGCACTATGAATCCACCATATCCCGTCCTCCGCTTTCAAAAGGTTCTTTTGGGTGAGATTGCGTATGTCGCTGAAAGCGATGCCTGTAAACGCGGAAAAGAGAAACACGTCACGCACAAGATTGAGGTTCGGTTTCGGCAATGGAGTGTTCATTATCTGTTCCAGTTCCTTTTCAGAAAGGAACTTCGGAACAATCTGCGGATAATCAAACGTATAACCGTTAAAAGGGTCTTTACGCAAAAGTCCGTCATTGAGTGCCGATTTGATGACGCTGCGCAAGCGTCCGATAATGTTGTTCACTGTCCCCAATGCCATTTTCAGGTCTGCACGGAGATATAGGTCAAAAGAGGAAACGAAGGACGGGGTAAGAGCTTGGAATGGCATGTCCTTTACATGATATTTCTGTCTGAGAAAATCTTTCAAGTGGTTCAATGCCACACCATACCGTTTATAAGTTTCCATTTTGCGGTTTGTGCCGACTTTCTCGTAAAACCGTTCATTACATTTGCCATAAAACGAAACAAGGGTTTCCTGCTCGGATGAGATGCCCTGAAAGGCATTTTTCACCTCCAACGCTGATACGGTTTCCTTTTTCGCCAACAAATCCTTGTAAGCGGAATGGATGTCCAGTGAAATCCTGTCAAGCTCCTTGTTGGTGGCTGCGGCTGGCTTGCTTTTGCCCACAGCCCTTCCTGACTTGACATTCCACAGAGTGGGAATAACATAAACTTTGGTGCTGAACTGCACCATTGACTTGCCGATACGGATTCGTCCCAAGACAGGCACCGTCCCATCGGCTCTTTCCTCGTTCTTTTTGAGGTAAAACGTTACTTTTAATTCTTCCATAAACAGCTCTATTTTTTTTGTTCGCAAAATTACAGTCAATAGAGCTAATCATCCGTTTGCAGAATGGTGCGGACGAGTGCAAGAAAATCCATTGAGAAACTATTTTAACCCATTATGGAAAGGAAAGCCTCACAAGCAGGCTAAACCGTTGTCCTACAGCACTGCTGAAAGGATTTTGGAGTGGCTTCTTTCGCCATAAACAGGTAATGCATTCGTAACGGAAAGCTTGCATATATCCGCTGCATCTTGCTTTTTTGCCACTTGGCAGCGATAAGAAGAAAATGGAAGTTTACACGTGTGATTCAGTGAGTTACGTTATTTGTCGCAATCTTGCTTTTTTGATGCTCGATTTAGAAACGAGCGAAACTTACTTATCTGTTCTATTCTGCATTATTGAAAAGGACGCTAATTTTTCTGCAAAGATAATAGAAATATTCAAATTTCTATTATTTCCCATAGATTTGATAGCCGTACAGAATCTAGCAGTTTATAATTCTCTTTTTGGATAGCCATACATAACATATACCGAGGACGACTCATTGCCACATAAGCAATACGTAAAGACATCTTCATATTGATAGATGATCCTGTATATGGAATTCCACATAATTGTTCACCAATGCGTTGGCTTTCACACTTCCCTTTAAATGAAGTTTCCATATAAAGAGTTGCTACATGAGATTCTCCTTTTACGGAATGAACGGTTGAAACTTCTATTTCTACATCTTCACTAACAAAAATATTTTGCCGAACATCTTCTACGTCAAATTTTCTACATAAACTTGTTTCAGGTTCAGATATAAAGTCCAAATATTTAGGAGCTTTATTGTCAAATTTGAACAAACGCTGGAATTCACCATCAATATATGCTTTGACTTGATTATAAACATCTTTATTTATAATTGATTTAGAATTTAATACATTAAGAGCCCATGTTGATATATTAGATCTTAATGCTTGATATTCTTCTGGATAAGTATTCTTTATGAATGTCTGCACTCTAGACTTTGTATATCTAACAGATTTTCCATTATACTTATAATTAATTCCTGATAATTCTAAAACTAAGGCGAGAACTGTAAATATATTTTCCGTAAATGTTTTGACTGAAAATATATCTGATTTCCTTAAATAATCACATAATTTTAATTCTTCAATCAGACTACTATTATTTTTATTCTTTTGTTCAAAGTTAGGATAATAAGAATTTATATTACAAGTTTTACCTCCTTTATCTTTTCCAACCCATCCAACTGCTTTTATATTGCATTTATCAAAAGGATCTTTTTGTTTTATATAATTAGAAATTTCTAAAATAGTTTTTCCCTCAACAGTTCGATGCTTTACCAAATTTGCAAAATATGGTAAAACAGTTTCTGGCTCATTATAAACGAGTAAAATAGGTTTGAGGGATTGAATATTATTATTTCCTTTTAAAGATTTATTATCAACGTCACAAACAGTTTTCAAAACAGAAGCAATATTAATTCCAAATCTATTACTCATATTTATTGGCAACGACTGTTTATTAGGTTTCCATTTCATATTACCTTGTTCAAAGATATTTTGATGTGGATCTCCAAAACGCTGTATTATCATATTTGATGAATCAAATATCATATCAATCAAATCATATTGGAGAGCATTTGTGTCTTGCATTTCATCCATAAACAAGTAAGAAAATCTTTCTGAAAAAGCAGATTTCAGATTATCACATTGTTTCGCATATGACATGGCATAAGAAAATGCATCCTCATACTTTAGAATTCCTTCTTTTAGTCCGATTCCTCGAGTATTATCAAGTAATTGGAAAAGTGCCTTAGCCTTATTACTTGCAAGAGCCTGTGATGATCCATATTCTCTATAATACTTCTTGCTATATACATCATAAAATGAATTAAATAATAGTCTTATTTGTTCTTCCTTTATTTTAGAACGCTTTTCTTTTCCTTCTAATCCGCTAGGTATCCTATCTTGAATTTGTCTCCACAAAATCTTCAAATCATCAAATGTTTTAGATGAAAAGGCTTTAAGGAACAACAATTTAGCCCTCTCATCATCAATTATTGCAAGTGGATTCTCCTCCACTGAATTATAATATGGTATTGTCAAAAACTTATCCACGAAACCTTGTATAGTTCCAAAATAATTAGGATAATTAAATAACACTTCAGCCTGAGAATTTAATTTAGATTTTATCTCATCTATAGCAACATTAGTATGTGTCAAAACACATATTCCTTTCCCATTAGAAAGTGGCATTCTTTTAGCTAATATTACTAATTTTGCTAGAAGTGTCGTTGTTTTACCACTTCCAGGGCATGCTTTTACATCTTTACTTTCATTGCATTTGATAATATTAATTTTTTCCTCATCAAAATCTGGCAATTCACCAAGTAAAATATCATGCGCATATTTTATTTCTCGTTCATTCGCAAAATCCATATTATTCAGTTGTTACATGTTTAATAGCTTTAACTATATAATCCAAGTATTCGTCAGATTCTATATCTCCCTTATCCTCATCAGTTAATAGTTCCGATAAATATTGAGCAGTAATAGCCTTTGAAACACTTCCATCATTTAATGGCTTAAATATTTTATATGCTATTTCATCGGTAATATCAGTACAATATTGCTTCTCTATTTCTCCTTTTTCCTTTTTAAGGATTTCATTTGTAATGCTCATATCTTGCATTTCATATTTCGCTAATTCTATTGCTAAAGCTAACTTTTTAAATAATGTACTTCTTGCGATGTCATATTCCAATGTCCAACATTTAGGCAAAAAGATTCTAATTTCATCGTTATATCGTTTTTGCAATTCATTACGTTTAATCTCTCTTAAATACTTAATATCAGATTCAGTTATATCAGAATAGTCTTCTTCTATTATTGCTATAATTTCTTTTTTTCTACCTGCTTTAAATCTTTCAACCTTTTTGTTTCCAGAAATATATTTTTCATAATCATTTTCAGATAGAAACAAATTTGGAATATTCTCCCAATTTACATCATCATTATAATTTTCAGCATTAGTGTCCCGTTAAAATGGGACGAGTTAAACAATTAATCAAAAAGCCCCGGAATCAGGGGATCATTTAGATCTTTGACATCATTGAAATTAGTCTTGTCGAACAGGTCACGCAAGTGGGTTTTGTCAGTCAATGATATACTGAGAATTTGCAAAACTTCATAGGTTGAACGTTTCAACTTCATATCATGTTGGACAATAGCCACAAGACAGTACGTGATAATAGCCACACTGATTTGTATGCGAACAGCGTTCTCTGTTGTGCCCCAGAATTTCTTTATCTTGAGATGCTGCTTGAGCCATTTGAAGAACAGCTCGATTAACCATCTTTTCTTATAAAGATTGGCGACATCCAGTGCAGAAAGTTGTTTTGCATTCGTCAAGAAAGTGAACTCACGGTCATCCTCTTCGTCGTAATATCGGACGAGTCTGAATGACTCAGGATATTTTTTCTCGGAGAGATATCCGGTCAGTTTCACTTCCGCATCTGTCATTATGTTCTTTGGCATTCTTCGCTTCCATTTGACTGTCTTATACTTTAAGTTCGTCTTGGCTCTGACAACAAAGAAAGAGTCTGTAAGATGTATCCTATAGAGTTCTTTAAAAGAGTCATAAGCCCTGTCGAATATATAATAAGCATTTGGTTCATAATGGATTGAAGACA
>ERZ780208.303-NODE-303-length-53667-cov-4.251791_pt1 | contig 53667 bp, 53 predicted proteins | sample MGYA00511167_ERZ780208 | MGnify/ENA primary metagenome ERZ780208 (study PRJEB29588, sample SAMEA2159202) | human gut metagenome | biome: human gut; feature: human-associated habitat; material: faeces | place: Denmark | collected 2008/2010 ...
GGCGAGGAGCCCATCCGCCGCCTCGGGCAGTGCGTCGAAAAACGCGGGCGCGGCGGCGAGCAGCGCGTTCGTCTGAGAAAGCAGCGTAGACCACAGGAGCGACAGCAGCCCGCCGAGCAGAAACAGCAGCGTCAGCGTCAGGATCAGCGCGGAAAAGCCTCGTTGAAAGTGAAATTTCCGCCGCAGATACAAAACGACCGGTTCCAGCAGCGTCGCGATGAGCAGCGCGAGCAGAAACGGCAAACACCACGGCAGCACATAGCGAAAGCAGACATAAAAGAGAGATGCACCCATGAAAAGCGCGAGCGATAAAGTGAGGAAGCGTCTCAGCCGTTCTTCATTCAAATTATGCAGACCTCCCATCGAAAAAAGTGTTGCAATATGCGTTAAGATATGCTAAAATCCTGCCATATAAAGACAGATGACCGCGGAGGAGAAACATTATGGCGCCTGCAACGAAATTTTATTTGGTCTCGGCAGAGGCCCTTCCGGAAATTTTTATCAAGGTGGCGGAGGCGAAGCGCATGCTCCAGTCCGGCGAGGTGCGCACCGCGGGCGACGCCGCCCGTGCCGTCGGCATCAGCCGCAGCGCATTTTATAAGTACCGCGATGCGGTGCGCCCCTTCAACGATATGAAGACCGGCCGCATCATCACGTTCTACACGATGCTCAAGAACAACCCCGGCGTATTGTCCGACGTCCTTTCTATTTTTGCCGGTTCGGGCGCGAATATTCTGACCATCAACCAGAGCATTCCCACCAACGGCTGTGCCGCGGTGACGATCTCGGCCGAGACGTCCGAGATGCAGGAGTCGATCGAGGAGATGATGGCGCGGGCGCTTGCGCTCGATGGCGTGGTGCGCTTCGATATCCTCGCGGCCTGAGTCACGGCAAGATACGGAAGTTCATACGATGGATTGGCGGTTGCTGTAAACGCGCTGCCAATCCATTTTTGTTGGAAGTGGTTCTTATGAGCCTGATCGTACAGAAATTCGGCGGCAGCTCCGTGCGCGACTATGCGCATCTTCTGCGCATGGCGCGCATCGTCAAATCGCGGGTGGACGAAGGCGACGACGTGGTCGTCGTTCTCTCCGCGCAGGGCGACACGACGGACGGCCTGCTGCAAAAGGCAAAGGAGATCAGCGAGAGCCCCTCGCCGCGCGAACTCGATATGCTGCTCTCCGCGGGCGAGCAGATGAGCGCCGCGCTCGGCGCGATGACGCTGCGGTCCATCGGCGTGGAGGCGGTATCCCTCTGCGCATGGCAGATCCCCATCGAAACGGACGGTACACATGGGAACGCGGAGATCGAACTGATCGACACCGCGCGTATCCGGAAGGAGCTGGCCGAGGGCCGCGTTGTGGTCGCGGCGGGCTTTCAGGGCGTCGACGAAAATGGCGACATCACGACGCTCGGACGCGGCGGCTCGGACACGAGTGCAGTGGCGCTCGCCGCGGCGCTGAAGGCCGATGGGCTCGTCATCTACACAGACGTGGACGGGATATTTTCCTCTGACCCGCGCATCTGCAAGAACGCTGTGCGGCGCGAGGTGATCTCGTATGACGACATGCTGTTGCTCGCACAGAAAGGCGCACAGGTGCTTCACGACCGCAGCGTGGCGCTCGCGCAGGCGGGCGGCGTGCCCATCACCGTACGGTCGTGCAGGGAAGGGGGCAATGGCAGCGTCGTTTGTGAAACGGACGAAGATATAAGCATCGTCGGCGTGACGCAGAAAAAGAGTGACCGGAGCCACCTTGCGGCCATCACGGCGGTCGGCGGCGCGCTGCCGAGCATCGAGAAAGAGAACAGCGAAAGGAAAGCGTAGAAACGCTGGAATCCCTTCTCCCCTTCCATGTAGCCCCAGCTGTAGAGGTGCACCATGAATGAGATTGTGGTTATGACGATAAGCATCATAGCCGAAATCGGGTCGAGCAGGAAACCGAGTTTCACCTGCAGGGCATTGTTGAAGGCGAGCCAAAGCCAGTCGAAGACGGGAACCTGGAGCCGCAAGCCCTGGGCGTCGATGAACGCGGGGTCGCCGCTGAAGAAGTAAGTCAGAGCCACATAGTAGGCGATGCACATGGTTACGCCCATGCCCAGGATGCCCAGCACGCCGGCCATCTTCTTGGACATATAGACTCCGCCGATACCTAAGATAAGAAACATCGTAATTGGTATGGCCAAAATCAAGATGGGTAGTGTCATTTCCATATCTTAGAATCTCATTTTTTTAATTTCGTTAATATCGGTGTTACCGATGGCACGGTAGATGTTCACCACTATTGCGATGGCTATGGCTGTCTCGGCAGCCGCGATGCCTATCGAGAAAAGTGTGAAGAACATACCTTCCATAGCTCCCGGGAAGAGGAATCGGTTGAACACCACAAAGTTTAGGTCAGCCGCGTTGAGCATCAACTCCAGCGAAAGGAGTATCGCTATGAGGTTGTGACGCGTGATGAAGCCGTAAACGCCGCAGATGAACATAATCACACTGGGCACGAGATACCATAACATAGTCAGTTCCATGAGCAATTATCTTTTGCGGGCGACAACGACGCCACCGATTATACATGCCAACAACAAAACACTGACGGCCTCGAAAGGCAGCAGATACTGGAATTTGTCAGTTCCGAGCAACGCCGTGCCTATGGCGTTCATGTCCACATTATTGTCGGTCAGGGCCTGGCACAATGTCGTGCCCTCGCAGACAGGCATCGTGAACAGGGCGAACAGCAACAGAATGGCTCCCAGCGCCGAGCAGGTTATGCCCAACACGCGTTTATGGGAGGTCAGCGCCTGTTCGTCCTGGTTCGGACGGTGAGTCAGCAGGATAGCGAAGACAAACAGCACCATGATGCCGCCTGCATAGACCGCTATCTGGACGGCCCCTAAGAACTGGTAGCCCAACTGGAAATACATCACGGCAGTGGCTAACAGCACGAACAACAGATATGTGGCGGAACGTAAGATTTTACGCGACGTCACTGTCATCACCGAGAAAACGATTATGACCAGGGCCGTCACGAAATACAAGATTATATTTCCTACTTGATCCATTTATGATATTGTTTTAATTTTCAAATTTGGTGTGGTCCGAAATTCCCGTTGGGATTACAGATAGTGTTTCCCTTCCTTCAGAAAGAATTTTAGAGAAGTCTCCCCGATATGAGCAGGTAGCTATTATACTCTTCTGTCAGGAGTGGGAAACAATTATTTCTCTTCGGGTTTATTTCCAGCCAACGGCGTTGTAGCGTTGTCATCTTTGGCAGGAGCCGTTTTTTCAACGTTAGCGGCCGGTTTGGCGGCTGCGGGGGCAGCGGCGGGACGAGGTTTCGGTGCTGGAATGGGCGGATTTTCGAGACCGGCGTTAAGCTCTTTAACCAGTTTCTCACGCGTGAATACAGATTGCTCGAAGTCGTTTGAGAACTCGAGGGCACCCTGCGGACAAGTGGTGACACACAGCATACAGAACGTGCAGCTGCCCAGGTCGTACATATACTTGTCCAGCACTTTTTTCTTTTTCCCGTCGGGGAGGTCCACCATCTTTGTCTGGAGAGTGATGGTGCCGTTGGGACAGTTCATCTGGCAAATGCCACAGCCAATGCACTTGTGGTGTCCGTCCACGTCTCTAAGCGTGAGGACGGCACGGAACCGGTCGGATATGTTAAGGTTGTCGCGGTTCTCGGGATAGCACTCTGTGATTTTCTTGGTCACAAGTTCCTTTCCCGTCACCTGCATACCTTTCACAAGACTGACGATTCCTTTGCCGACTGAGGAGAAGTATTCAATAATATTACTCATAATTCAGAATCAGAAATCTCTGTGATTTAACGTTCCACTTGACCTCCCAGGATGTCGAGAAGTTCGGTAGTAATACTTTGCTGACGCAGTTTGTTGTATTCAAGCTGCAATTCATCGAGGAGTTTTTTTGCGTTGTCGTTTGCGGCTTGCATTGCCATGATGCGGGCGGCCTGTTCCGAGGCACGGTTTTCTATGGTTATCTCCTGCATGGTGCTGAGCACAAACATCGGGAGAACCTGGTTGAAAATGCTTGAAGCGTCCGGCTCGAAGATATAGAGTTTGTTCTCATCCCTCTTCGAGTCCTTGCTTTCCGTCAGCTGCAAAGCGGCACTGTCCACCGGCAACAGCTGTTCCAGTTTCAATCTCTGGCGTCCTATGGTGAGGAAATGGGTGTAGACACAGGCAAGACGGTCGTACTCGCCGTTCAGAAACGCCTTCTGGAGTTGAAGCGTGAAATCCGTGACCTTCTCACCTTCCATCTTGGAGTCCACGCCGGGCAGTTCAACCACGCGGATGCCCCCCCCGGCGAGTTTTTCGCAAGCTCTGCGTATCTTCTTACCCACGGGATAGACTACGAACTCTATCTTGGACCCGTATTCCTGCCGCATGTTGTTGATGGCCGACAACAGATGTTTGAACACATTCATGTTGTAAGCGCCACAAAGGCCATCATCGCTACCGAAAGCCACGAGTGCCACGGTCTGCACCTCCCGGTCTTCGATGAGAGGCGAGTCAAAGGTTTCGCCGGACTCGAGTATATGTCCCATAATCGAGCTTATCTGAGCCCGGTAGGGGACCAACTGCTTGAGCGCCTGCTCGAATTTGTGAACTTTCGCCGATGAAATCATTTTCATCGCACCGGTGATTTTCTCGCTTGACGAGACTGAGCCGATTCGCGTCTTAAGTTCGCGTAATGTTGCCATTGAATGTGTCGGTTAGTTGTTTATTTTGGGCTCCGGCGGCGACGTGCACCGCCGGAGTTATTGCATTTGTTTGTTTATCGGGTTTGAGGTAGTTGGAGCCAATTTTTTGGCAAGTACCGTGCTACTTCATCTATGTCAGGCGTTGTAACGGCTTGCAATTTCCGCCGCACATTGACGCAGAAGCTGCTGGCATTCGTCCGTGAGTTTACCACTATTCAGAACGTCGAGTACCTCTTTCTGGTATTTCGATTTCAGAAGCTGGATGAACAGCGACTCGAACTCGGGAACTTTCTCTACCGGTACCTTTTCGAGCAGACCGTTCACACCGCAATAAATTACGGCTACTTCATTTTCAACGGGCCACGGCTGATACTGCGGCTGGATAAGCAGTGTCTGGTTCTTGCGGCCGGTGTCGATGACACGGGCGGTTACGGGGTCGATATCGCCGCCGAACTTGGTGAACGATTCCAGTTCGCGGAACTGAGCCTGGGCAATCTTCAGCGTACCGGCAACTTTCTTCATACACTTTATCTGAGCGTTACCACCCACACGCGATACGGAAATACCCACGTTGATAGCGGGACGGATACCCTGGTTGAAGAGACCGGTCTCGAGGAAAATCTGACCGTCGGTAATCGAAATAACATTGGTCGGGATGTAAGCAGACACGTCGCCGGCCTGTGTCTCGATGATAGGAAGCGCAGTGAGCGAACCGCCACCCTTTACAAGAGGTTTAAGGGGTGCGGGAAGGTCGTTCATCTGCGAAGCCACGCTCTGGTTGTCGATGATCTTGGCGGCTCGTTCCAAAAGACGTGAGTGGAGGTAGAAGATGTCACCGGGATAAGCCTCACGGCCAGAAGGACGTTTCAGAATCAGTGAAATCTCGCGGTAAGCCACGGCCTGCTTCGAGAGGTCATCGTAGATGATGAGGGCGTCACGGCCGGTATCGCGATAATATTCACCTATCGCAACGCCTGCGAAGGGTGCCAGATAGCGCATGGAAGCGGAGTCGGATGCTGTTGCGGCAACAACTACGGTGTAGTCCATAGCGCCATGTTTCTTGAGAGTCTGTACGATTGAGGCCACAGAAGAACCTTTCTGGCCAATGGCCACATAGATACAGAAAACGGGTTTGCCGTCGAGGTAGTTCTGGCGCTGGTTGATGATGGTGTCGATGGCGATGGCGGTCTTACCGATCTGGCGGTCGCCAATGATGAGCTCACGCTGTCCGCGGCCGATAGGAATCATGGAGTCAACGGCCTTGATACCTGTCTGGAGCGGCTGGTTCACCGGCTGGCGGAAGATAACGCCGGGAGCCTTGCGTTCGAGGGGGAGATTGATGCGTTCTCCTTCGATGGGTCCGTTACCGTCGATGGGTTCACCGAGGATGTTGATGACACGCCCCAGCAGTCCCTCACCGACGGGGATGGATGCGATTTCACCCGTGCGACGCACCGACATGTTCTCGGTAACGGAGTTGACATTGTTGAGAAGTACGACACCAACATTGCTTTCTTCCAGGTTGAGGGCGACGCCTTTCACGCCGTTCTCAAACTCTACAAGCTCGTTGGCCCGGACATTGTCGAGGCCATAAACATGAGCCACGCCGTCACCGATGCTGAGGACGGTACCGACCTCGTCGAATTTCGCTTTCTCGTTGACGTTCTCAAGCTCTTGTTTCAGAATATCAGATATTTCGCTTGGGTTAAGCATCTTAGTTGCTGGATATTAAATTTTGACGTAATTGTAGTATTTCGTTGCTTATCGAGGCGTCGAGCCGGTTGTTGTCGACGTCGATTACAAAACCTCCGATGAGTGAGGGGTCGACGCCGTGCTGAATTTCGAGGACACGGTCGGGATAAGCCTTGGCCACGAGGCCGTCGATACGCTTCTGCTCGTCTGCGGGAAGTTCGGCTGCCGTAGTGATTCTGACGCTTGATATTTTGTTATCGCGGCGGTAGATGTCGCGGTAAGCGAAAGCCATCTGCCGGGCGAACATCTCGCGGTTGTGGTCGAGAATAAGATTTACGAACCTGAGGTAGTCGGGTCCTGCTCCCGGGCCTCCGGCGGCAACAAGCAGCTTCTGTTTGTCGTCGCGGCCCACGAATGGATTGGCCAGGACTTTTTCAAGCGACGGCTCGGCATCGAACGACGCAAGGACCGTGCGCATGACGTTGTATACCTCTTCTGTTTTATGGTTGTCCGAGGCGAACTTATAGAGCGCCATCGCATACCGTTGTGGAATCAGACCGTCGTACATATCCGTCAGTTATTCTCGTATTCGTCTAATAATTTATTTACAAGTTCGGACTGTGCCTTGTCGGACTTCATCTCCTTGCGCATCACTTTTTCGGCGATGTCAAGGGCGAACTTGCTAACTTCGTTCTTCAACTGCAGTTCGGCTTCTTTCTGCGACTGTTGGATGGAGACTTTTGCAGCATCCATCACTTTTTGGGCTTCTTTTGAAGCCTCCACTTTTGCCTCATCGATGATCTGGGTTTTCATCTTCTGGGCGTCGCTCAAGATTTCCGCCTGCTGTTTTCTTGCCTCGGCCATGAACTTTTCGGCTTCGGCACGCGCATTGTCGAGCTGGCGACGTGCTTCCTTGGCATCTTCCACGCCTTTGTCAATGGTGTCGGCACGTGATTCCATCATTTTGATGATCACGGGCCAACCCCATTTCCTTAAGACGATGAAGAGGATTACGAATGCCACGAACATCCATATCACCAATCCGCTGTCAGGCGTGAACAGTTCCATGTAATCCTTTCTTCAATTTAAAGATTAAAGGAACAGTGCGAGTGCTGAAACAATCACAGCGAAGAGGGCCACACCCTCAACAAGCGCACCGATGACGATCATAGAGCTACGGATATCGCCGGCGGCTTCCGGCTGACGGGCAATAGCCTCCATGGCTGAACTACCGATTTTGCCGATACCGAGACCGGCGCCGATTGCTGCTACACCTGCTCCGAGAGCTGCTCCTACGGCTGCAAGCGCTTCAGCCGCTAAAATCATTGATAACATAGTCGTGTTTTGTTTTTTGTTATTATTTGTTTTTTATATTTCGTTCACGTTGTCCCATTATCGGGAAAGGGGTAAGAGGAGAGGATGTGAATAATAAGTGGTGCTTTGTGTTAATGGCCGTTTATGCTCATATTTTGGCGTAATGCCGACTATGGGCAATATTATCATATATCCACTATCTCTGCCATTTGCTCTGCACTTTCATCTTCAACGTGGTCATGTCCGCTCTCGTGGCTCATTGCTATGAACATCGTCGACAACATGGTGAACACGTATGCCTGAATAAAACTCACCAGAACATCAAGCAGAAGCATGAAAATGGTGAAGAGTATCGAAATCACTACCGATCCACCGAGAGCTGCATATCCTATTGGTGCAAAAATGAAAATCAGACAGACCAGGGTAATCACAATCATGTGGCCACCCATCATGTTGGCAAACAGACGGACACAGAGTGCTGCCGGCTTCGTAAAAATACCGAATACTTCGATAAACTGCATGATAGGCAGCGGGAACTTGAGGAACATTGGTACATCGGGCCAAAGTATCTCTTTCCAGTAATGTTTCGAGGCACGGATATTGGTGACAATAAATGTCAACAGTGCCAAAACAAGAGTAACTGCTATATTTCCGGTAAGGTTAGCCCCTCCAGGGAAGATAACGATAAGACCCAAAAGATTCATCGTTAATATGAAGAAGAAGCACGTAAGAAGATAGGGGCCGAATTTTTTCGCTTTTTTGGCACCTAAAGATGCTTTTATGACGCCTGTATATACGAAGTCAATAAGCATTTCCATGAAACCCATACCCTTACGCGGAGCTTTGAGTCCTTTCTTGTTGTAATAGCGCACAACTGAGAAGACCATCAACGTAACCAAGAGGGATGCGAGAAGCAAAGCCAGAACGTTCTTTGTGATGGAAATGTCGAAAGTCCTGTACTCGCGGTAATAATTGCCGCCAAAGTTCACAAAGCCGTCGAGCGTTGCCTCATGTGCATCCGGATGCTCGGTTTTATACTGCTTTTCGATATCCGCCACTTTAGCGACTTCGCCGGCCTGAAGCGGGAAAAGTTCCACCACTTTGCCCTTGTGGTTGCTGGAGTGAGGGCCGAGAGCGAACATATATTCCTTACCGTCGCGCCTGGTCTTGTATATCACCGGGATGAGTTCTTTCTTCTCCTTGCCTGTTTTCTCGTCCTTGATGACTTCAACTTCAGTAAGGTTAGCCGACGAGAAGCAGAACCATTTGCCGTCTTCAGCCTTGACGATTACAGGAAGTGGTATTCTGTAGACATGGCTGAAAGGCACTTCCCAGCCGTAACCGTCGCCCAAGTGATGAAAGATAATCTCCTTTATGTCGACGTTGCTTTCACCATCTTGATTGTCAGACGCAGACTCTGTTGCCCACGCTGACGGAACGGCAACGAGGAAGGCAAGCAATAAGGTGAAAAATATTTTAAAGTTTTTACGCATTATTACAATTTATTAGAAAATGCAAACGGAGATTACGTTGTTGTCGACATCGGCCAGACCTCCGGAGATGTCAATGCTTTCTTCTGCACCGGCCGGGGTGCGGTATGCTACCTTACCCTTGTCGAGGACCGAAATAAGGGGCGCATGATTTCTCAACACCGTGAATGAGCCAAGACGTCCTGGCAGTGTCACCATGTCGGCGTCTCCCTTGAAGAGCACTTTGTGCGGAGATATTATTTCGAGAGTCATAATTTACGGAGTCCGGTTTGATGGTTTTGGGATTTGCATGATCAGGAGGAATGAATTACCGCCCGTAACGTGCATCGTCCAATAAGATTATTTAACTTCGGCAAGCATCTTCTTACCCTTGGCGATAGCCTCGTCTATGGTACCAACGTTGAGGAATGCCTGTTCGGGATACTCGTCCATTTCGCCGCTGAGAATCATCTTGAAGCCGCGGATGGTCTCGGGCAGTGTCACCATAACGCCGGGAAGGCCGGTGAACTGCTCTGCCACGTGGAAAGGCTGCGAGAGGAAACGCTGCGCGCGGCGTGCGCGGGCCACGACGAGTTTGTCCTCGTCGCTGAGTTCGTCCACACCGAGGATGGCGATGATATCCTGAAGTTCGTTGTATTTCTGGAGAAGCTGCTTAACTTCCTGAGCCACATTGTAGTGTTCCTCTCCGATGATGTTCGGGTCGAGGATACGCGATGTGGAATCGAGGGGATCGACGGCCGGGTAGATACCGAGCTCGGCGATTTTACGCGAAAGCACGGTGGTAGCGTCCAGGAAGCTGAAGGTCGTTGCAGGCGCCGGGTCGGTAAGGTCGTCGGCCGGCACATATATAGCCTGTACCGATGTAATGTTACCTTGCTTAGTGGAGGTAATACGTTCCTGAAGGGCACCCATCTCCGAGGCAAGTGTAGGTTGGTAACCGACTGCCGAAGGCATACGGCCGAGAAGTGCGGACACCTCGGAGCCGGCCTGAGTGAAACGGAAAATGTTGTCGATGAAGAGGAGGATATCGCGTCCGCCGCCGTCCTGATCGCGGAACTGCTCAGCTACGGTAAGGCCGGAAAGGGCAACGCGGAGACGTGCGCCCGGCGGTTCGTTCATCTGGCCGAACACGAGTGTGGCCTGGCTGTTGTTGACGGCTTTCATGTCGACATCGGCGAGATTCCACTCCCCTTTCTCCATACCTTCGAGGAATTTCTCGCCATACGACATAACGCCACTCTCGATCATCTCGCGCAGAAGGTCGTTACCCTCGCGGGTACGTTCACCCACACCGGTGAATACGGAGAAACCGTTGTGTCCCTTTGCAATATTGTTAATCAGCTCCTGAATGAGCACAGTCTTACCCACACCGGCACCGCCGAAGAGTCCGATTTTACCACCTTTGGAATAAGGCTCAAGGAAGTCGATTACCTTGATACCGGTCATCAGGATTTCGGTAGAGATGGCGAGGTCGTCGAAAGCTGGAGCAGGCTGGTGGATACCGCGGAGGTTCTTGCGGTCGAGAGGCTCAAGCTCGTCTATGGGTTCGCCGATAACGTTGAGGAGGCGACCCTTGAGCTGATTGCCTGTCGGGACAGCGATAGGGCGCCCGAGGTTTTCGACTTTCACGCCGCGGCGCACGCCGTCGGTACTTTCCATGGCGACGCAGCGCACGGTGTCCTCACCGATGTGCTGTTCCACCTCGAGGATGAGTTCTTCGCCGTTATCGCGTTCCACTTTGAGAGCGGCGTAGATGGGAGGTATAGATTCCTTGCCACAGTCGAACGAGACGTCGATAACCGGGCCTATGACTTGAGTTACTGTTCCGAAATTAGCACTCATTTGGTTGGAGTTTTATAGTTTGAGTCAGTTATTATTCATTAGATTAGAAGTGCCATCCGAACGCCACGAAGCATGCCATGAGCACGAGGTTGGCCAGCGCGATGGGCATAAGGTATTTCCACTCGAAGGAGAGCATCTGGTCGATTCGGATACGCGGGAAGGTCCACTTGAACCAAATGATGACGTAGGAGATGAAGAACGCCTTGGCGAGGAACCATACGGGTCCGGGGATGAAGTTCATCACATTGTTGAAGCCGTCGAGCCCCGGGATGTGGAGCGGCATCCAGCCGCCGAGGAACATCAGCGAGGCGATACCGGAAACGATGAACAGGTTCAGGTATTCAGCCAGATAGAAGAAGCCGAAGTGGATACCCGAATACTCGGTGTGGTAACCGGCGGTAAGCTCGTGCTCTGCCTCGGGGAGGTCGAACGGGCCACGGTTGGTTTCGGCCGTGGCGGCGATAAGATAGATCACAAAAGCGATGATGGCAGGTATATGGCCGCGAAAGAGGAACCAGGCCTTGTCCTGCTCGGCAACGATTTCAGTGATGTTCATTGTGCCGGCGAGGCAGACGATGGTAATCATGGCCAGACCCAGCGAAAGTTCGTAGCTGACCATCTGCGCGCCGGAACGCATGGCGCCGATGAGGGTGTACTTGTTGTTTGAAGACCATCCAGCCAGCAGAATACCGAGGATACCTACGGAGCTCACTGCCAGGATGAAGAATATACCTATATTATAGTCGATGATTTGCAGCCCTTTGCCCCACGGGAGGCAGGCGAGCATCGTAACCGACGAGGTGATGACGATGTAAGGCGCCAACTTAAAGAGGAATTTATCGGTGCCCTTGAGGCAGATAAGCTCCTTGATAAGGATTTTAAACATATCGGCGAACACCTGAAGGACACCCCAGCGGCCGACACGCATAGGGCCGAGACGACACTGGAACCAAGCGCAGAGCTTGCGTTCATAGAGTATGTAAAACAGGGCAAGGAGCGCGTAAACCAAGAGGACGATAACTCCTATGACGACACATTCGATGAGCGTTGCCGCCCACTGCGGCATGAAGCCGGTAAGCAGGCCGTTGAACCATGATGTGACTATATCAAAATCGAACATTTGGGTTTAATTATTATAGTTGTTCTTACTACTTTCAAAATGTGGAACCGCAGGAGGCCGCCCGGCGCGTGTCGCGGAAGCGGCCAGCCCGAGTTATCGGTCGATGTCGGGGATTACGAAGTCGAGGATGGCTTCAACGGTAATAAGGTCGGCTATCATGAGGCCGCGCGTACACTGGTCAACGGCACCCACGAGGTTGAAGCAGGGGCTCTGGAAGTGCATGCGGTAAGGAGTCTTGCCTCCGTCGCTTTCGATGTAGACGCCGAATGTGCCGCGCGATGCCTCCACCTGCTGATACCAGTGGCCAACGGGGAGCTTGATGAGTTTGGGAACCTGAGCGCGGATTTCGCCTTCCGGAATACGGTCGACAAGCTGCTCGAGGATGCGGCATGACTGCTCTATCTCTTTCATGCGGACCATGTAACGGGAGAAGGAGTCACAGCCGTCGAGCAGAACTTCATCGAAGTCCACTTCATCGTAGACAGCGTAAGGGTGCTTTTTGCGGCAGTCGCAGCTGAAGTTGGAGCCGCGTCCCGAAGGACCGGTGATGGCGTAGCTTATGGCATTCTCCTTGGGGAGGATGCCGACGCCCTTCATACGGTTCTGGGCTATGATATTGCCGGTGAAGACTTTATGGTATTCTTTGAGACGTTCAGGCATGATTTCGATCAGAGCCTTGACATCTTTCCGGAAGTCGGGATGGAGGTCGGCTACTACACCGCCTATAACGTTATAGTTCATGGACATACGTGCGCCACAGGTTTTCTCGAAGATGTCGAGCACCTGTTCGCGCTCGCGGAAGCCGTAGAAGAACGCCGTGGTTGCACCAAGGTCCATGGCTGCGCAACCGAACGACAGCAGATGTGACGAGATACGCATCAGTTCGTCCATCATGGTGCGGATGACCTGGGCACGCTTGGGCACTTCGATGCCGAGAGCTTTCTCCACACACATGCAGAGGCAGTGACGGTTCATGTGGGCCGACATATAGTCCATACGGTCGGTGAAGTGGAGAGTCTGCGGATAGCCGAGGCTTTCGCAGAGTTTCTCGATGCCTCGATGGATGTAACCGGAGACGATGTCCACCTTATTTATAATCTCGCCGTCGAGGGCGCAGCGGAAACGCATCACACCATGGGTGGAGGGGTGCTGCGGGCCTACATTGATAACATATTCATCGGGGCCGAACACCTTGCGGTCTTCCTTGACGATGGAGCCGTCGGGCTGTTCGATATAAGCACAAGTGTCGTCCTCATTGATTTCATCGTCGAGACGTATAGGGTTGAGTTCGGGGCTTGCGTCATAATCTTTTCGGAGAGGATAACCTACCCAGTCGTTGCGCAGGAAGAAGCGGCGCATGTCAGGATGGTTTATGAATTTTATTCCGAAGAAATCGAAAACTTCGCGTTCCTGGAAGTTGGCCACACCCCAGATGTCACTTACAGAGTGAATCATCGGGTCTTCGCGGTCGGCGGCGATGACTTTTACGGTGAGCATATCCCAGTTACGCACTGTGGAGGTAAGATAGTAAACCACACCGAAATTTTCCTTCCAATCCATACCTACAACGGCGGAAAGGAGGTCAAATTCGAGCCCTTTGGTATTTCTGAGGGCCTCAGCCAGCGGATGCCAAACCATATCGGGGACAGTCACTTCGAGGATGTCTCCGTCGGTGAACTGAGCTTCCGGGCAGATTTTTCCGATTATATTTTTAATATCGCTCATTTTAGCTGTTGATGTCAGAGTTTGTTCTTATATATAAAAGGTGTGATTTTATCAAATCAGGCCACGTTCTTCGGGGTGTTCGCGGAAGAAGTCTTCGCGCTTTTCCTTACGGTTAGCGCCGCCGAAGAATTTCTGGACTTTGATTTTGCGCTGCAGCTGCATCAGCCCGTAGAACATGGCTTCGGGACGCGGGGGACATCCAGGCATATAGACGTCCACGGGGAGAATCTTGTCGACACCGGGGAGCACACAATAGGAGTTCTTGAACGGGCCACCGGAAACGGCGCAACTACCGGCGGCGATGACATACTTGGGTTCGGCGAGCTGCTCGTAGAGACGACGGAGGACTGGAGCCATGCGGTGTACGATGGTACCCTGCACCATGATGAAGTCTGCCTGACGGGGCGAGTTGCGTGCAACCTCGAAACCGAAGCGTGCCATATCGTAGCGGGCAGCGCCGAGACACATAAACTCGATGGCGCAACATGAAGTACCGAAGCAGAAAGGCCATAGGGAGTTGGCGCGCCCCCAGTTGATAAGGTCGTCGAACATACCCACCATGACGTTGGCGCCGGTGGCGTTGAGTTCTTCTACCAGTTGGTCGATATACTCGTTATCTTTGAAGTCGCTGCGCGACATGCTTTTAATTTTGGGCTCTTTCATGACCATTTAAGCGCTCCTTTTCGCCAAGCGTAAGCTAAACCTAAAACAAGAATGAAGAGGAAGACACCGATGACAGCGAGGCTCTGGGGACCCATCGAGCGCGTAACGACCGCCCAGGGATAGAGGAACACCGTTTCAACATCGAAAATCAAGAAGAGGATTGCGAAAATATAATATCCGGCCTTAAACTGTATCATGGACTGGCCACGTGTGGGGATACCACATTCGTAAGGCTCGGATTTTTTCACAGAGAACGATCTCGGGGAAATCAGTCTGGCAATTAGAAGCGCGGCGAAAACCAAGAAGACACCCGTAATGGCGGCTGTAATGGCTAAAGCTCCGTTGCTTATCTCCAACAGTAGATTCATATAATCGTTTTAAAATTAGTTAGTTACAATGTTAAATACATGGTACGCTTAAGGCGTGGATACAAATCCACTGCAAAGTTAGGAATTTTTAGTTGATTGGCAAAATATATTTTAAAGATTTTTCACGCTTTCGGGGTATTTGTGCAAAAACGGGATTCGCGGAGCGGGAGGGTTTTCTTTGCTAAGATAGCCGGGAGGGCTAAATTAGCCGACCTGAAGTGTTCGCTATTAAAGTTAACTTAACTTTTTTAGCTATTTTAGCTCATGCGGAGCGTTATTTTGGTGTATAGTCAGGAGGTGATGAAAGCGCGGTGCGTCCAGCGGCGGGAACGCCAACGGCGCAGGAACACTATACCCCGCACATTTTCGTCGAGGCAGAACATCCACCACATGCCCAACAGGCCGTAGCCCAAAGGTATGCCCACGAGCCACGCGAGCCCTACAGCTATCGTCCACATGAATATGACCCCGACATAGAAGGGGAAGTTGACATCGCCGGCACCCTGGAGGATGTTGACGTAAACGATGTTGAGCGGACGACCTATTTCGAGCGGGACGTCAATCCAGAGCACCGCCACCCCGAGCGCTATGATGGCGGCATTGTCGGTGAGGGCATTCATGATGAAATGGCCGGCGCCCGCAAGGCACAGCGAGAAGCCGAAAGTGATGACCACGGCGACGCGCGTGACGTAGCGGCCCAGAGTATAGGCGGCGTTCCAGCGGGAATTACCTACGAGATGCCCGATGACGATGGCACCGGCATGGGAGATGGCTATGCAGAAGAGATAGGAGTACATGATGAGGTTCACGCAATAGGTGCGTGCCGCCAGAGCCTCCATTCCCAGCGAAGTGATGAAGAAAGAGATGACAAGCTGCGAGCAGGAGTAAGACATCTGTTCGCCGGCCGCCGGAAGGCCTATCTTCATCAGGTTGTGGAACTCGTGGCCCGGCCAACGTCGGAAAATCTCGTACGGGAAACGGCGTATCGTTGTGCAGAAGACAATCACAAAGAGAATCAACATCGAGAGCGTGCGGCAACCGGCCGTTGTCAATGCCGCGCCGACAACTCCCATGGCGGGTACGCCGAATTTACCGAAAATAAGTGTGTAGTTTCCGAAGATGTTGAGAATGTTCACTACGAGGCACACGAGCATGGGCCAATACGCCTTGTTGTTGGCGCGGAGCACGGCGGAAAGGGTCATGGCCAATGCCTGCACGAATGCGGCGGCGCCCACAATGCGCATATACCCCACCCCGAGCGGCAGCATCCCGCCGCCGAGACCCATGGCCGACAGAATCCATTCGGCCTTGAAGTAGAGCAGTCCGCTTATAAGCAGCCCGAAGAAAAGGTTCACAGCCAGGGAGACGCCGACGGCGTGCTCCATGCGGGTGGTGAGTCCTGCCCCGAGATATTGGCTGCACAGAACGGAGGTGCCGAGATTTATGACCTCGAAAACAATGAAACTGAACGAGAGAATCTGGTTTGCGAGCCCGACGGCGGCGACGGCAGCGTCGCTGTATTGCGAAAGCATGAAAGTGTCCATCGCGCCAAGCGACATTATCAGCAATGTCTCTATGAAGATGGGCACCGTAAGGAAAGCGAGTTCACGCTTCAGCGGTGATTTGATGCTGAGTTTCAGATTCCGGTTCATTTTCGGGCGCGAAATTAGTCAAAGCTCCCGAAACAGGCAAATATTTTTCAGAAAAAATCTCGCAAACAAATAAGGCAGAGCCGCTGCATCAGCCTCGACTATACCTTATATTATATTATTTAAGAGGAAATGAACAGTAACGTGTCAATTGTACTCTTTATTGGTATCAGATAATGCCTTGCGTCTTCTTACCCAGACGCCGGAGATTGAAGGCCATGACCATACGGTAAACACCGTAGCATATCAGCGAGATACCGATCCACAGCCAGACGATGATACCACCCTCGATAGGGTTGGAAAGGAAAATCCAAGCCAGCACGATGGTTGCGATGAGAAGAAGCCCCATCCATACCATCCAGCCGGGAGAATTGGAAGAGAACATTATGGATTCGCAGATAGAGTTGACGGCCACACATAGAATCCAGATGCCGACGACGATCATAAAGGTAACCACGGCTTCGGGACCGTTCATGCAGAACATCCATGCGCCGGCCAATATATCGAGGATACCGATGGCGAGGCTCCATCCCCACTGCGAGTTGTGACGCGACATCATTACGGAGAAGACAATCTCAACGACACCCGCAAACACGAGGCAAGCGGCGAAGGTATATGCCAATACCGGAAGCGATGCCTGCGGGCAGCAGACCGTCCAGACACCCAATGCCAGCGCAAGGATACCTACTATAAGCGGCATCCACCAATAGCGGGAAACTATTCCAAGTTGAATACGTTCTTTCATAACTGTATGTGTTAAATAATTGTGTGCTTTTCCTGAAGATACTTTAATCTTTTTGTATTTGATAACGAATTATAACATGTCTTTGTTCAATGTCTCAGAAACGACTTTCTTGTTACATTTTTGTTACACTTAGAGAAAAAGGCCCTATGTTCCGGAATATAGTATTAAATTTGCGCCACAAAACAATTAATAATGGAAAAGCGACCAAAGATACTGGTAGTTGATGACGAAGAGACCCTTTGCGAATTGTTGCGTTTCAACCTCGAAAGCGAGGGTTACGAGGCTGACACGGCCCTTAGCGCCGAGGAAGCGCTGACGCTGCGCCTCGAGGAGTATTCACTGTTTCTGCTCGATATAATGATGGGCGACATGAGCGGTCTGCAACTTGCCGAGATACTGAAAAAGCGCAGCGACACGGCGCACATCCCGGTAATCTTCTGCACTGCGAAAACCACCGAAAACGACATTGTGGAAGGGCTCGACCTGGGCGCGGACGACTATATAACGAAGCCATACTCGCTGCGGACGCTTCTGGCACGCGTTCGCAGTGTGCTACGGCGTACCGGAGCGCATCCCGCGACTGAACGGAAACACAAGACGTTAAGCTATCGCGGCCTCTCCCTCTCGCTGGCTGACAAACGCTGTACCGTAGATGGCCGGGAGGTGAGGATGCCGCGAAAGGAGTTCGAGATAATGTCGCTGCTCCTGGCCAATCCGGGACGCATCTTCACACGCCAGGAGCTTATAGAACGCGTTTGGCCCGAAGACGTCATAGTGGTGGACCGCGTGGTGGACGTCAACATACGCCGCCTGCGCGCCAAACTCGGGGACTACGGCCAACACATACACACACGAACCGGCTATGGCTATGGCTTCATTGAATAGGCGCGTAGCCTTCCACCGTGTGCTCTTCGCCGGACTGCTGAGTTTCGCCGCCCTGATGGTAACGGCCTTCGCCACTTTCCAATACATGCGCGAACGTGAGTTCAAGGCCGATGAGCTGAATATACGCCTGCAAGCCTACAACACCCGCATTCTCGACAACTTCACTGAGGGGGACACCGTTATTTCGCGGATATCGAAACCGATGCCCGACCTGCGCATAAGCATAATCGACACTGACGGGCAGATGATATTCGACAACTCGCTCGATTCCCTACCCAAGGCCTCGCACCTTGACCGCGAAGAAGTGCGCGAAGCCATGACCTCGGGGCAAGGCTACGATGTTCGCCGCCACAGCAGCGAAACAGGACTGCAATATTTCTACTCGGCGACACGCGGAGACGGCGTGATAGTACGTTCGGCCGTCCCCTACTCCACTTCCTTACACCAGCTGCTGGCGCCTGATTTCACTTTCCTATGGATAACTTTCCTCATCGCGGCGGCGGTGTGTACACTGGGCTACTTCGCCACGCGCAACCTGGGCCGCAACGTGTCGCGGCTCAACGAGTTCGCACGCAAGGCGGAGCGCGGCGAGAGAATTTATGATACCGACGCCTTCCCACATAATGAGCTGGGTGACATCTCGAACCATATAGTGCGGCTGTATTCGCGACTGCAACAGGCGCTTGCCGACCGCGACCGCGAACACAAAGACGCCATGAAGCAACAGGAAGACAAAAACCGCATAAAACGGCAACTTACCAATAATATTAACCATGAGCTGAAAACGCCGGTTGCGGCAATGGGTCTTTGCCTGGAGACACTGCTTTACCATCCGGGGTTGCCCGAAGAGAAGCGGCGGGAGTTCCTGCGGCGCTGCATGGAGCACAATGCCCGGCTGCAAAACCTGCTTGAAGACGTGGCTTCTCTGACGCGTATCGAAGACGGCGCACATTCCATAGAGAAAGCACCGCTTGACCTCTGCAGGGTGATAGAAGACGTCTGCGTGGAGTTTGAGCCGGCGGCCGGACATGCCGGCATCGCCATTATAAATAAAGTGAAGGGCGAAATACCTTTTGAAGGAAACCGCGAACTGCTGGAATCGGTGTTCCGCAACCTGTTCAGCAACGCGGTGAAGTACAGCAACGGCACGAGGGTAACAATCAGCGCCATGAAAGACAGAGAACACACCGTTATTACATTCGTAGACGACGGCGACGGCATAGCCCCGGAACATCTGGTGCATATCTTCGAGCGTTTCTACCGCGTGGACAAAGGCCGTTCGCGCGCTTCGGGAGGCACCGGACTCGGTCTCGCCATAGTCAAGAACGCTCTTCTTTGGCACGGGGCGAGTATTACAGTCTACCCGGAACAGCCCCACGGGCTTCGTTTCACTATATGTTTCCCCACAGAATCTCAAGTTTAACATTTTTGTAACAAGTAGGAAACTCCTTTGTCATAATCGTATTCTAATTTTGCAATGAAAATAATTTAACAGGCAAGTGCTCAATCCATGAGTAAGTGTAAAACGTTAAAAACTTGAACACTTGCCAAATCATATTAAAATCATTGCTATGGATACGATTTTTTTATGCGTCATAGTATTTCTATTCCTCCTGGCCATCTTCGACCTGTGGGTGGGAGTGAGCAACGACGCCGTAAACTTCCTCAACTCCGCCTTGGGCTCTAAAGCCGCATCATTCAAAACCATCCTCATCATCGCGTCGGTTGGTGTCTTCATAGGCGCGGCGCTTAGCAACGGCATGATGGACATTGCCCGGCACGGAATCTTCCGTCCCGAGCATTTTTCGTTTTATGACCTTGTCTGCATATTTATGGCGGTGATGGTCACTGACATAATATTACTCGATGTCTTCAACTCGCTCGGAATGCCGACATCCACGACAGTTTCGATGGTCTTCGAACTGTTGGGTGCAACCTTTGTGGTAGCACTGCTTAAGATGGCGTCAGGAGGAACCGACCTCGGACTGGGCGACCTGCTCAACACCGAAAAGGCACTGTCAGTGATATTGGGCATTTTCCTGTCGGTGGCAATAGCTTTCTTCTTCGGGACATTGGTGCAATGGCTGTCGCGGCTTATCTTCACCTTCAACTACCGCAGTACGCTGAAATGGAAAATCGGAATCTTCGGCGGAATCAGCATCACGGCCATCATCTTCTTCATGTTGCTGAAAGGGACCAAGGACCTCACCTTCATGACCCCCGGCGTGAAAGACTATATCGCCACACATACGTGGCAAATACTCGGTATCACCCTCGTTGTCAGCACATTGCTGATGCAACTTCTTTACATATTGAAAGTCAACGTACTGAAGGTGATAGTACTTGTAGGGACCTTCTCGCTGGCGGTGGCTTTTGCCGGCAATGACCTGGTGAACTTCATCGGTGTGCCTCTGACCGGATTTTCCTCGTGGCAAGACTATTCCGCCAACGGAGCGGGCGACTCCACCGGCTTCCTTATGGGTTCGCTCAACGGGCCTTCCTCCACGTCCACATGGTTCCTGGTCGGAGCGGGATTGATAATGGTGGTTTCTCTCGCCACATCCAAGAAAGCACAGAAGGTGTCGCAGACCGAAATCGGACTCGGGTCGCAAGACGAAGGGGAAGAAATGTTCGGGTCGTCAAGGCTGGCGCGGCGTCTGGTAAGATGGGTGCTTTCGGCCCTTGCATGGGTGGACCGCGTGACACCTCCGCGCCTGCGCCGGAAGGTAATGGAACGCTTTAACGTAGACCGGACCATCATGGAACAGGGTGCGGCCTTCGACCTCATCCGCGCTTCCATAAACCTGGTGCTCGCTTCGGTACTCATAGCCGCGGGAACGTCGATGAAGTTGCCGCTCTCCACAACTTTCGTCACATTCATGGTGGCCATGGGCACATCGCTTTCCGACCGAGCATGGAGCCGCGAGAGCGCCGTATTCCGCATCACCGGAGTTATTTCGGTAATCGGCGGATGGTTCATTACCGCAGGCGTGGCATTCCTCGGTGCCGGACTCATAGTGTTGCTCATGCACCTGGGCGGACAGTGGGTTATGTTCGCGTTGGCTATCGTGGCTGTGGTGATTATCATACGCAGCAACCGCCGCTTCTCCATGAAGGAAAAGGAGGAGAACGGCGACACGCTCTTCTCGGCCATACTTTCGGCCGACTCCGACACACCGCTTTGGCCGATGCTCAAAGAATACATCACGCTGAAACAAAGCACATTCCTCGCTTTCGCAGCACAAAGCTACACGGCGGCGACGACAGGATTTGCCAACGATGACCTTAAAACCCTTTCAAAAACAGAACAGGCACTGCGCCGCCACAAGGACGTCCTGAAATCGGACCGCCGGAAGGAAACACTCTGTCTGCGGCGCGTTCCCCGCGGACTCGGCATGGAGAAAAGCGCATGGTTCCACCTGGCCAACAACTGCTGCATGTCGATACTCTACCACCTGCGGCGCATTGCAGAAACCGGACGCGAACATGTGTCGAACAACTTCAAGCCCCTTCCCGAACCGCAACGCGAGCAGTTCGCACTCCTGCGTACGCGCATCGATACACTCTTCAACGACGTTCTGGACATGCTGAACTCCGAAGACGCCGTCACCGCCAATTATCTGCGCCACGAGTGCGAAGTGATAAAGAACGAACTTTCCTCCACTTACCACCGCCTCTATGAGCAGATACGCACCGGAGATGCCTCATCGCTGGGCGTCATGTATGTGTACCTCAACATCCTCCAGGAAACCAACGAGATGGTATCAACAATCCGCAAGTACATCCGCGCCTACGCCAAGCTGCTCGACACGGGCTTCACCGGTCATCCGTCGCAAACAGCCGCCCCGGCACCTAACTTCGTTCCAGAATCTTAATCTTCAACACCCATAAAAAGCAAGGGCGGCCGCAGACTTGGAGCTGCGGCCGCCTGTGCTTTTATGTCTTTATCCGCAACGCTCTCGCGGGGCGTATGCGAATATCGGACCTTGCAGGGACTTAGTTAGCCTCGAAGGGCTTGACGTTCACGAACTTGCGTCCTTCCTTACCGGTTGAGAACACAACGATACCGTCGATGAGCGCGAACAGGGTGTGGTCTTTGCCCATACCTACGTTCAGACCCGGGTGGTGCTGTGTACCACGCTGACGTTTGATGATGTTACCGGCTTTGCACTTCGACCCACCGGAGATTTTTACGCCCAGGCGTTTGCTTTCTGATTCACGGCCGTTCTTCGAACTACCTACACCTTTCTTATGTGCCATTTCTGATGAGTGTTAAGCGTTAACGATGTTTTTGATTAAAACTTTGGTAAAAAACTGACGGTGACCGTTTTTACGACGGTAGCCTTTGCGACGTTTCTTCTTGAAGACGATGACTTTCTCGCCCTTTACGAGCGGTGTGAGAACCTCGCAGTTTACTTTTGCACCTTCAACGGCAGGCACACCGATTTTAACATCGCCGTCGGCATCAAGAAGAAGCACTTTGTCGAAAACGACTGCATCGCCTTCTTTGGTTTCTTCGCCGAGATAGTGGACATAGAGGTATTTTCCTTCCTCTGCTTTGAACTGTTGTCCCTTGATTTCTACAATAGCGTACATTGCTAATTATATGATTTATAGTTAATTCCGTTGGGCGGACAGCCTTATTGCCATCTCTTTTTCCAGGCCATGGCGGAGTAAAAGCGCACAAAATTACAACATTTCTGCCTCATACGCAAGTTTTTACGCCACTTTTTCACTTTTTCTACTGCTATTTATTCTCCGGCTGATATGGAATTAAACTTTTCACACCAAATTACATTCTAATAGGTAAAACCACACTTTATGAAAAAGACAATACTGGCCATGATGGCCGTAGCGCTCTGCGCACTGGTGGCTTACGCCGCCGCAAAAGCTAAAATCAACTTCGAGCAGACTTCCTATAACTTCGGAACCATCCAGGAGGCCAAAGGGCCCGTGAGCCACGTCTTCGAGTTCACCAATACAGGGAATGCAAACCTCGTGATTATCGACGTCACGGCACAATGCGGTTGCACACGCCCCGAGTTCCCGAAACAGCCCATCGCTCCCGGAAAATCCGGCAAGATTAAAGTCACATACAATCCTGCGGGGCGCCCCGGCGCCTTTGACAAGACCGTCACCGTCAAGACCAACGGCTCACCGTCGAACGTCAGGCTTAAAATAAAAGGAGCCGTAACTCCCAAGAACAAGCGATGAAAGCGCCGACCTTAGCCGCTGCGGCTGTTTTCCTGCTCGCCACGGCAGCTTCGGCACGCTGGCTCGAAACGGAATACAACTTCGGGACATGGGAAGAGAGCGAAGGACTTCGCGAAGGTGTGGCACGCGTGGTGAACGACACCGACAGCGCCATGGTGGTGCGCCGCGTTCGCCCTTCCTGCGGTTGCACCGGTGTTGACTATCCGCAGAACGAGATAGCTCCCGGCGACACCGCGCGGATAATCTTCAATTACAACCCTGAAGGACGACCGGGACCGTTCGACAAAACTATCCGCGTGTGGCTAAACCAGGACGCTGAGCCGCAGGTAATACGCATCCGCGGCACCGTGGTGGGAGCCGGGCGCTCGCTTTTCCACCGCTATCCCTTCGCGGCGGAAAGCTTCCGCCTCTCGGACTCCATCATAGCGCTCGGCCACCTCGAAGCCGGCAACTCGGCACACACCTTTATATCAGGTTACAACTCCTCGCGGCATCCCATCACGCCTAAGATAGTGTTTAATAAAAAGAAACAACTCCCGGTGGAGGTGAATATCCGTCCGGCTACAGTTCCGCCGGGCGAGACATTCGTCATAGCCGTTGACCTCGGCACGGAAACAAATACAAAACTCTACGGTCCGCAATCGCAACCTTTTGAAGTTGTTGTCGGCGACGGACGCATCACCCCATCGGTCGATGTGACGATACTTCCTCCGCACGTTACCGTCAACGCAGCAAAATTGGCCGAAGCACCCGAGGCCGTCCTATCCCCTTCTGCCGTGGAGCTCGGGAATGTGAAACCCGGCGTCAAAAAGGAGTTCACAATCACCGTGAGCAACGCCGGCCACTCGCCATTGCAGCTTCACCGCATATATTCGCTAATGTCCGGACTGACCGTAGGGACATATCCCACGAAGCTTAAACCTGGCAAAACGGCAGAAATCAAGTGCACGTTCGTCGCTCCTACAGACTGTGAAACAGCAAGCGACAGGAACATTTTGAGCGGGAAAATCGGCATTATCAGCTCCGACCCGGTAAATCCCGTGAAAGAAATCAAGATTGGCGGCATTTTGCAAAATACTGATAATCAGAGGTAAAGCGAAAAAATATAAAAATTTAGTAAAAAAGAGGCCGAAAAATTTGCACAGAATAAAAAAAGGCAGTAACTTTGCACCGCAATTGAGGGACAAACCCCTGCACAACGAGCCGAGAAAGCTCACTGCAAAGGCAGTTCCCGAGATGCAAAACAATGATGATTCGCTAGCTCAGTTGGTAGAGCACAACACTTTTAATGTTGGGGTCCTGGGTTCGAACCCCAGGCGGATCACCAAAGGGTCCATCAGACCATAGAAGATCTCTGAAAATCGCTGATTTTCAGAGATCGTTTCTTTTTGACCCGTCCCACTACGGCGCAAAATATTGAAATATCCGGGTCAAGCCGAAATACCGGTGCATTTGTTAAAATCGCGGATTATAAATGTTAAAGTTTAGGCATAGAGTTTGACGAGTCTAAAGATGAAGAAATCACGGTCCCGTACTCCCCGCATCTGCGAACGGAATATCTTGACTGAAGTTATTGTTGTCCAATGCCGTTACTTTCTCATACCATTCGTTCATCTTCCCCAATGCCTTGGTCGGGGAGATTTTCATTCGAAAATATTTCGGTTGTGAAGTGCCATTTTTTATTTTCGCAATACCTCTCATCACAATGTCACAAGAACGCTACAAGTGTACAACGCTGATTTCAAACACCTTATAACAGTATTACAAACCTAAGTCACCTGGTAATTGTAACACTGTAAGCTTATAAAAACGAATCTCCACGCAACAATAGCTATTTGTCCTCCCGTCAATCCCTCCCGCGATTTCCAAAGGAGCGTCTGTGCGACTCCCTTACTGTCAACGCCAGCACATTTACTATGTAAGTACCTGCAACGTGTAGGTCAGGCGGAGCGCGGGAGGCGGAAGAAGCGGGGAAGCGGCAGCGGGCGGTGGCTGTAGCGGATGTAGAGACCGCCGATGGCCGAAGCGTAGACGCTGGCTACCAGGAAGCCGCTCAGCAGGTCGCCGGGATAGTGAACGCCGAGATATATACGCGAATAGCTTACCGTTACAGCCCATGCGAACATCGTGGCCGTAAGCCAGCGCACACGCATGAAAACTGCCGTCAATATCGCCAGCGAAAAGCAGTTGGCGGCGTGACACGACGGAAAACCGAAGCGGCCGCCGCGGTAGCCGTTTACGATGTGGATGTATTGCGAAAGCGGATTGTCAGGGTTCGACGGCCGCATCCGCTGCACTATGGGGCGTATCAGGTGGCTGCACGTCTGGTCGACGAGCGTGACGACGAGGCCGATGAGCAGTATGCACACCAGCGCACGGCGCCATCCCAGCCGCCGCACGAAATAGAACGCCAACAGTACATAGAACGGCACCCAGAAGTATTTGCTGCTTATAACCCACATCACCTTGTCGAAGAAGGCGTTGTGCATTCCGTTGAAAAACAGCATCAGCGTCTGGTCTGCGACAAGAAGCCAGTTTGTTATTTCAGAGATAAGAGAGGTCATGTTTCGGTCGGTTCGTTATGGAAAGCATGGGAAAATAGGAAAGTAGCTACTGCAATCAAAAGTAGCTATCAGACTCAATGTGCAGGGACAAGCAACCACCTGGCAAGTAATTTACCAGGGGAAGGTGTATTGCCCGGGAAAGGTTACTTTTTCTTTTTAGGGGCACTTTTCGCCTTCTTGCGTGTTATCTTTTTGGACTTTACGACAGTCTGTTTCTTGAGCTGCGGACATGTATTTGTCACCGTCCGTGCCTTTTCGCAGTCGGCGGGTTTATTATAATTTTTGCAAGTCTTGCATATTTCGGGATTTATTTTTACCGGTTCCGTTTTCTTGGTCTGCGCCCCTATGCCGAGCGAGAACACGGTTAAGGCGAGGAGCAGGAATTTGATTTGTTCCATTTCAGGGAAGGTTAGAAGCGGCCCCGGCCCTACTGTAACCGGGGCACGCATCGTTCATTTGTAGCAAAATTACTTCAAAATACCTAAACATGCAAATCCATTAACCATATTTAACAACTTTGCAACAATTTTGCCATACATAATATAGGGGTTTTTCAAGTTGTTTCAACCAAACAGGCAGGAACAACTTCATTCACTCCGTTTTTCCCAACATCCGTAGGACGAGGTCGTAATCGGGCTCTTCGGTGATTTCCTGGCAGAGGGAAGTGGCCATCACCTTGCCGTTTTCATCAATGAGCACCAGTGCACGGGCCAGAAGGCCGTGGAGCGGCCCGTCAACGAGTTCCACACCGTAATCTTTACCGAATGACGAGCGGAAGGCAGAGGCCGTAGTTACGTTATCTATACCGTTGGCTACGCAGAAACGTGCAGCCGCAAAGGGCAGATCCTTGCTCACGCACAATACCGAAGTATTGGGGAGCTCGGCCGCCATCTTGTTGAAACGGCGCACGGAGGCTGCGCAAACGTCGGTGTCGAGGCTCGGGAAAATGTTGAGCACCAGGCGACGTCCTTTATAATCGTGGAGCGTCACCATCGTGAGGTCTTTGGCTACGAGCGAGAAAGCGGGAGCTTCGGTGCCAACCTTGGGGAGGTCGCCGATGGTGTGCATCGGTTCTCCGTTGAGATAAACTGTCTGTGGCATAATTTTATGATATTTTTGAGTTTGTCACTATTTAAACCATTCTGCTTCCACTTTTGTTTTAAGGGCAACTGAAACTCAAAAACAATTATTATGAAGTACACGGAAATCATCAACAGCAATCCCTACGTATTGGTGGAATTTTACGCAAGCTGGTGCCCTCACTGCCAGAAAATGATGCCCATCGTCGCAGAAATAAAGAAACTCCTTGCCGACACTCTCAAAGTGGAGCAGTTCGACATTGACGAATACCAGGATCTGGCGTCGGAAGCAGGTGCCGAAAGCATTCCTACCTTCATCCTTTACCATAACGGGGAGGAATGCTGGCGCCACAGCGGCGAAATGCCCGCAGAAACCCTACTGTCAGAAATTCAGAAACACGCATGAAATCTCGACCCAGCGGGGGACGCACGCGCCTAAGTTACTGAGCGGTAGCGTCCCCTCTCATTTTACAAAAACGCATTTAAGACACATGATATGAGCCGCGTATTCTCTCTGTTCAACGATTACCTCACGGCATTGGGCGTGCCGCACACCGACAGCTATTCCGGGCATCGCTTCGAGAGTATGCCCTTCCCCACCCTCTTCGGCCTTTCAGAGTTGCTGGAAGAATATGGCGTGAAGGGCACCGGCCTGCGCCTATCAGACAAGACACAATACGACAAGGTTCCGCTTCCGTTTCTGGCACAGACACGCCGCGGCGTGGTGGTAGTGACCTCTGTCGGGCCGGAGACCGTTGACTACGTGAGCTACGGCACGGCGGAGAAAATCCCCGTTGCCGACTTCCGCGACGCCACTACCGGAGTCGTGTGGTTCGCCACCGACAAGGCCGGAGCAAAGGAACCCAAGTACCGGCGACACAGGCTCCTTAATTTCATCAACGGCGGAAAGATATGGGTGCTCCTCGCCTGCGCCGCCTTCATCTTTGCATACCTCTTCATAACCGGAGGTCTGTACTCCCACGTCTCGACGGTGCTTCTTACGCTCTTCAACTGCGCCGGACTCTATTTCAGCTACCTGCTGGTGCAAAAATCCGTAGGAGTGAAGAACAAACACGCCGATGCCGTGTGCGAAATCCTCCAGGCCGGCGGATGCGACGACATCCTGAGCCTCAAAGCCTCCACATTCTTCGGCATTTTCTCCTGGTGCGAAGTGGGCCTCACCTACTTCTCCGTGTCGCTGCTGACGCTGCTCATCTTCCCGCAATTCACACAGTATCTGGCGCTGTGCAACATCTGTTGCCTCCCCTTCACCCTATGGAGTATATGGTACCAGAAATTCCGCGCCAGGAAATGGTGCACCCTCTGCGTGTCGGTACAGGCTACGCTGTGGTGCCTTTTCTTCTGTTACCTCATCGGCGGCTTCGTGGCCCGGATAGCTCCCGTGCGGATACAATTCTTCATCCTCGGCGCAACATACGTCACGGTTCTGCTCGCCCTCAACCACATTACCCCCTTGCTCAAACGCTCACTAAATCCGGACAACTATGACCTCTGACGCAAAAATACCCGACATTCCAGGCGCAAAAACGATGACTCCGTTGGAACTGAACGCCGTCCGTTTCCCCGGAGCACACACTCCCCTCACTCCCGGAATGCTGGAAGCGAAAGACCCTTCCTGAAACTTTTACGGCATTTTTATTGCAGACTCGGAGTTATTGACTAAATTTGTAGCGAAAATTTAAACCACTTCGCTATGAATACGATTATACAGCAATGTCTGGCCGTCATAATGGTAATGCTCACCAGCCTTACGATGCCGGCCAAGACCGAGAATGTAAAGATACAGGGCGACCACTGCCGGCTGGACGCCATACTGCAAATTCCCGAAAGGAAACCGGCCGACGTAATGCCGGTGGCCATCCTCATGCACGGTCTCACAGGCAACAAAGACGGAATGTTCCTGCGCGCCATCGCCGACTCGCTGGAACGCCGCGGCGTGGCTTCCATACGCTTCGACTTCAACGGCCACGGCCGCAGCGAAGGGTCTTTCACCGACATGACAATTCCCAACGAAGTGACCGACGCCCGGATGGTCTACCACTGGCTGATGGAGCAGCACTGCTTCAGCGATGTCTACCTCTTCGGCCACTCGCAAGGCTCGGTTGTTGCCGCGCTGCTTGCCACCGAACTCGGTCCGCAGAAGGTAAAGCGCCTCGTGCTCGCCTCAACCGCCTCCAACATCCCGGAAATGTGCCGCAAGGGAAAACTTTTCGGATATAAATTCGACCCGAAGAATCCTCCTGCCTCCATGCTTTTCTGGGAAAACAAAAAGCTGGGTGGCAACTACATTAGGGAGGCCCAGAAAATCGACGTTTACGAAACGGTGAAAACCTATACCGGTCCCGTGCTTCTTCTCCATGGCGGCGCCGACACCGGAGTGCCCCCTTCATGCTCCGAGAAACTGAAAGTCTCGCTTCCGCAGGCCGAAATGATTATTACTCCCGGCGCTAACCACGTCTTTACCAAACATACCAAGAATCTGGTGAACCCGACGGTAGATTTCTTCACGCGCAAGATGCCGGAGAAAAAGTAAGTTGATTCCTCTGTTTCCGGCTCTCAATATAAATGACAAGAAGACAACGCATTACAATAACAAGTCCAGACGAACTGGAAAAGGCGGCACTACACTACGGAATGCTCCCCTTCTTCAGTAGCCCCGTGCCCGGCCTTTCTATCCGCGAGATGATTCACCCGTCGCTATGGTTCTCCGACTCCGACGAAGGACCGTGGGAATGGAAAGGACCGATAATACGCCGCGGCAAGTTGGCTTACGGTAAATTCTTCGGCGGAAAAGCGGGCTATGTGTCGCTTGATCTATTGCCGGACCTTGTCAACCTGCGTCGCGCCAAGACGCCGGTTTCCCGCCGCATCACTGACCCTGCTTTCGGGCTTAGCGAAGAGGACATACTCGACATCATCTCGCTCAACGACACGATGCTCTCCCGCGACCTGAAAACGGCGCTCGGTATGCTACGTCCGGCAAAACGGCAGGCACACGAACTCGTGGACCTCACCGGCACGGCCTACTCTGCGCCGTCAACTAAAAACCGCGGGGGATTGGAACGCATCCTCACCCGACTGCAAATGCAGACACGCCTCTGCATAGCCGACTTCGAGTACGCCATCTCGAAAAGCGGGCGGCAATACGGCTGGGGCCTGGCACGCTACACTACTCCGGAAAACCTCTATGGCTCTGCGCTTCTCGACATTGGCGAACGTTCTCCCGAAGAGTCGTTCGCACTTCTAATGGATCGTTTGCGTGCGGTACTTCCCGACGCCGGCGACGCCCGACTCAAGAAATTGATAGGATGAAAAAGATAGGGATTCTTAGCGACACACATTCCTGCTGGGACGACCGTTTTGCCTACTATTTCCGCGACTGCGACGAGATATGGCACGCCGGAGACATCGGCGACATCACAGTTGCCGAACGGCTCGAAGCCATCGCGCCGCTGCGGGCGGTGCGCGGCAACATCGACCACGGTTCCGTGGCGCGCAAATATCCGGAACTCGACATCTTTACCGTTGAAGGATTGCGCGTGCTGCTCACCCACATCGGCGGCTATCCCGGCCGCTGGAGCCGCGGGATGAAGAATCTGCTGCGGGAGGAACGCATCGGGCTGATGGTTGACGGCCACAGCCATATCCTGCGCATCATGTTCGACAAGGAGCTGGGCCTGCTCCACATCAATCCCGGCGCCGCCGGAACGCAAGGTTGGCAAAAGGTACGCACTCTCGTAACCTTCGAAATCGACAACGCCGTCCCCTCCAATTGCCGCATAATAGAACTCGGCGTGCCATCCTCCCACGCAGACACATAATTTACTCACAGAGATACAGAAAAGCCGGGCGCACAATGGCGTCCGGCCGTTTTATTTACTGAAACACTTGTTATTTGCGGAGGTAGCTTCCGGAGAAAGTAGCGGTGCATTCGCCCACCGGCATCGTGATGGAATACTGGATGGAGACGGATGTGAGGTCGCTGCTCAGCGTGGAAAGCTTGAAGCTCTTCATCGGGAAACGGTCGTACTTCGTTCCTTCGGCAAAGTTTACGGGGATGATGTCCTCTCCCACGATGTCGTAACCGCCGTTGCGCGGTTCAACTTCGAGGTCGTTAAGCACGAAGTTGATAGGCGGCATCTTCTCGGCCAGCTTGGCGTTGAGGACGTAAATGTTGGCCTTTTCGCAGTTCTGTGAGAAAACTACGCGGTAGACTGTTTCATCGCTCTGGAACTGGCCTGAGCCGGTGGTGGTGGTCATCCCTTTGTAGAAAGCATCGGAGGGGAAACTGCGCACTTCGTATTTGCCGTCGACGGTATAACTCAGCGCCGGAACGTAGCTCATGTTGAACTGAACAGATCCGTTGGGCAGCTCTGCCAGATTGAGTGCTGCCGGAGGATAGATGCGGCCCTGGAAGTTCTGTATCTGCGCGTTGCCGGTGATGTTATTGGAGTTATAATCCTCGATGAGGTAGCTCACGTTGTTGTCCTTCATCCGTATGTCGAGGGCTTTGAAGGTTATGTTCTTATCCCCGACCTCAAACTGCGGCGCCAGGATGTCGATAAGGCCATCGGTGTAGTTCAGGCGCACGGTATAGGTACAACGCTCTATGTCGGCGTCATCCTGTGTGCCGTTGACCGGTGTAATGAGGTTCACGGAGTTGGTCGCGAAGGTGATCTCTTGGGTCGAGTTGTTGGAGCAGGCGGTGAGAGCGGCGGCTCCAAGCAGGAGAATGAGTGATTTGTGCGTTAGCTTCATGTCTTATTCTGATTTAAAAATTAATTCTCAGTGTGGCTCCGAAACGCAGCGGAAGGCCGCGTTGCAGAAACTCGTTCTTGATAGAAACGAAATAGAAAGTGTTGTATTTTGTATCCGTGAGATTTTCGCCCCATAGTTGCAGAGAGATGTCGTCTTTTGCAAAGGTAGCTGAAGCTCCCGGAAGGGCGTAGGGATTCTGGTGCATGGTGTTGCTTTCGTTCCAGAAGATTTTGCCGGAAAGGCGCACGTTAGCGTCCAGCAGAATATAGTCGAGCCAGGGGACGCGTGGCGTTTCTATGCGGTATGTAACGTCGCCGAATAGGGTGTTGCGCGGCGCGTAGGGAAGGTATTTCCCCCGAAAATCTTCCAGACCGTTGTCGAAACGGCGGAAACGCGCGTTGGTGTAGCCATAATTCAGAGTGACGGTGAGCGCCTCCACAGGTTTGTAGAGCAATTGCAGTTCCGCGCCGAATGAACGCGTCTTGCCGGCATTGGTCATTATGCGGCCGGTGGTGGTGCCGTCGGGGAACATGGTGAGCTGCTGGTCGCGGCAATCTATATAAAAGATGTCGGCCTGCCCCGAAAGCCTTCCGTCTAAAACGGAGAAATGTGCGCCCAGCTCGAAGTTCCAGCTCTTTTCCGGCTTGTAGCTCACCACCTCGGCCGGGTCGTAACCGCCGCCCACTCCCATGAACTCCATTACACGCTGTTGCAAGATGTCGCTGAACATCTGAGTGTTGAAGCCGCCGGCCTTGTAACCTTTCGATACATTGAGATAAAGATTGTTGCCTTTGTCACCGAGGTTGTAGAGTACCGCAATTTTGGGAAGCACCTCGAAGAACTGCCGCGACATGCGGCCATGGTCGTCGATGTTCACGGAGATATGCCGGAAGGGTTCAAACACTCCTCCCTCCTGCTCGTGGTAAATCATATAGCCGGTGTCGCAGTGGCTGTGATATTTTAGCGCCACGTGCTCATAGTCGAAGCGCAATCCTGCCGTAAATAGCCATTTGCCTACGGTCACCGACGACTCGTGGTAGAGCGCCACACCGAAGGTCGGGGTGAAGAAATCGGAGTTCAGCGGGAAATCTCGCGTATCCCACCGTATGGGATACGACGGGTTGGCGTCGTTGCGGTGCTGCTCTATGAGTTGCGAAATGCCGTAGTCGAGGAAATGTACCGGCGCCGCCATGTTGTTGTGCTTATAGAAAAGGAATAGTCCGGATGTGCGGTGCCATTTCGAGTCTTCGGGATTGCGCGCTATGAGGTCTTCGGCAAACGCCGTTTCATGCTTCTTTTGAGTCAGCGTGAAATAGGAGAGCGGCAGGAAATCCTGGTCGAGCGTCAGGTTGTCGTCTATATATTGCACAGACGTCACCGAGGTCAGGGAATAGCGGTCCGTGAGCCAGCGTAGCGTCAGGACGTCGCTGAGTGTGACGCGGCGATAAAAGCATGTATCGTTGTATTCTATCCTCCCCGTGCCGGTGTATTCGTAGGGATATCCGCTCTGGTTTAGAGAAGTTACTGCAGCCACATTCATCAGCGAGAAACTGCGCGACGGGCGCCATTCATACTTCACGCGGCCGGAGAGGAGGTTCTGCCGGTCGGTCTTGCTGCCGTTGTAGTTATTGCGGTACCAGCCGTTCTGGTAAGTGTAGCCCACTGTTGCCGACATCCCCATGTCGTCGTTCAGTTTGCCGTACCATGCCGCATGGCCGCGCGCCGCCGGGCCGTTGCCCGCAGTGGCGGCGAAACGGAATCCCTGCCAGTCGAAGGGCGACAGCGTCGTTATGTTTATCTGTCCGCCCATGGTGTTACGGCCGTAGAGCGTGGCCTGCGGGCCGCGGAGCATCTCCACACGCACTATGTCGGGGATGTCAAAATCGTAGGCATCCTTATTGAGATATGTGAGGTTGTCGACGTTCAGTCCCACCACCGGCTGGTCCATACGCGCTCCCAGGCCTCTCACATAAATTGATGATGTCACCCTTGACCCATAGTCCGGCAGGAAGACATTCGGTGCTAAATCCGAAAGGGATTTTATGCTCACCATGTTAAGGCGCTGCGTCTCGGCGGCAGTGACGAGCGTGGAAGCAAGGGGAAGCTCGTCGAGGTTTTGCTGTTGTTTCAACGCTGTGATTACCAGCTCGTTGAGCATAACCGTATCCGAGCGTTCCTCCGCGCGTGCCGTCTGTGCGGTACACGCCGAAGCTACGATAAGGGCTATTACAATGGCAATACGGTTCATATCGGCAAAAGTAGTAAAAGCGTCCGGAACGTGCAATACCGTGAAATAATGATTTGTCGGGCTCGAAATTTCTTATTAAATTTGCAGCGTATACCGCCGGCGATGCAAGGCTCGCAAGGGAATGCTTGCCGCCTGCGCACGCCGTACAGAAAAGCTCAGGAATATGAAATCAATCAGGGAACTCTTCCGCATAGGCACCGGCCCGTCGTCGAGCCACACGATGGGACCGCGCTTCGCCGCCACAAAATTCCGCACCCGTTACCCGGACGCGCAGCACTTCACAGTGACGCTCTACGGTTCGTTGGCCGCCACCGGTAAGGGGCACATGACCGACGTGGCCATCCTCGACACGCTGGAGCGCCACGGCAGAACTGCCGAAATAATCTGGGAACCAGATACGTTCCTCCCCTACCACCCCAACGCCATGAAATTCCAGGGTTTCGACGCCGCCGGAAATCTCCTGGGCCAGATGACCGTCTACAGCGTGGGAGGCGGCGCCATAGAAGTGGAGGGGGAAACCAAGACGCAATCTGCCGAGGTCTACGACATGGACTCCATGACCGAAATAAAGAAATACTGCGAACGCACCGGCCTGAGCTACTGGGAATATGTGGAGCAGTGCGAAGGTCCCGAGATTTGGGATTATCTGCGCCAGGTATGGCGGAAGATGCGCGAAGCCGTGGAGCGCGGCCTCGAAAAGGAGGGACGCCTACCGGGGCCGCTGAACCTGCGCCGCAAGGCCAACGCCTACCGCGTGAAGGCCGAAGGGTACCGCGACAACCTGAAAAGCCGCGGCCTCACCTTCGCCTACGCCCTGGCCGTAAGCGAAGAGAACGCCTCCGGCGGCGAGATTGTCACTGCTCCCACTTGCGGCTCGAGCGGCGTAATCCCCGGAGTGCTCTACCATCTGTGGAAAAGCCGCGATTTCTCAGAGATGCACATGCTGCGCGCGCTGGCCACGGCCGGACTTTTCGGCAATGTGGTGAAACACCGCGCCTCCATCTCCGGCGCCGAAGTGGGGTGCCAGGGTGAAGTGGGGGTGGCATGCGCCATGGCGTCGGCAGCCGCCACGCAGCTCTTCGGCGGCAGCCCGGCACAGATAGAGTATTCCGCCGAAATGGGGCTTGAACACCACCTCGGCATGACCTGCGACCCCGTTTGCGGCCTCGTGCAGATTCCTTGCATCGAGCGCAATGCCTACGCCGCCGCACGTGCCCTGGACGCCAATATATACGCCACTTTCTCCGACGGTACGCACCGAGTGTCGTTCGACCGCCTCGTCGAGGTAATGAAGGAGACCGGCCACGACATTCCCTCGCTTTACAAGGAAACGGGAACGGGCGGCCTCGCCAAAGATTACACCCAAATGTAAAACACGAGAGAAAGATATGGGCGATTTCAAGGTACACGTTTTGGGATGCGCGTCGGCGAAACCTAATCCGGTGCACAACCCTTCGTGCACGGTGGTAGACTACCGCAGCAACCTCTTCATGGTTGACTGCGGCGAGGGAGCGCAACAGCAGTTCCAGCGCATGCACCTGAAGTTCAGTCGGTTATCGCACATTTTCCTTACCCACCTGCACGGCGACCATGTACTCGGGCTTCCCGGGCTGACCGGCACACTCGCTCTTTCCAATCTTCAGGAAACCCTCACCATCCATACTACCGAAGAGGGTGCCGACATGCTGCGTACCATCTTCGGGTACTTCAACCGCGACTCCACACTGCAAGTGGTTTTCGACACCTTCAACGCGCAAAAGGAGGAGGTGATTTTCGAGAATAAGTCACTACGCGTCAGGACGATACCACTGCAACACCGCGTGCCGACGGTCGGATACATCTTCGAGGAGAAAGAGAAACCGCGACACATACGCCGCGACGCGCTGGAGCGCTACAATGTCCCTTTCTCGCAAATCAACAATCTGCGCGCCGGCCGCGATTACGTGGACCAAAACGGGATTCTCATTCCCAATTCCGAACTCACCGCCGAGCCGACACCGTCACGTAGCTACGCCCACATCGGCGACACGCGCTATATGCCGTCGCTCGCCGGAAAGGTGAAGGGTGTTGACCTTCTGTTCCACGAAACCACCTATCTTAAAGAAAATGAGGCCGAAGCTCGGCAACGCTTCCACAGCACCGCAGCGCAAGCCGCCGCCATAGCCCGCGACGCCGCCGTAGGACGTCTTCTGACCGGCCACTACTCTTCGCGCTACCGCAACGACCGACTGTTTTTGGAAGAAGCCCGCGCCATCTTCCCCGAAACCATCCTCGGCACCGAAGGCCTTACCCTCGAAGTCTGAAAGCCGGCTCGTATTTCTCTGGCTCCGCGGGCCTTTAGGGTTTCTCTCTATTAATCGTGACTATTCCTGATTAACCGGGATTAATCGCCCCCTCGCTTCCCGAAAATGCACAAAAAAATGCAGCGGGTTTCACAACTCGCTGCATCGTCTTTTCCATAATACTTTTCGAACTAACCTAACATCATGAAACGATTTATTTTCTGTCTTTAAAACACCGGTTCTCCGAAAATAGTTCGTTTAATTGACAAATATTTTTACTATTTCTATCAACCAACTGATTTTCAACGAAATATTTTTTTGTAATTTTCCCGATAGAATCAGTCGTTTCCGCTATCGCGACTGATTTGCCACGAAACGTTAAATCTTAAAAGAGATTAAACCTCCGGAGGGTTATGGAGTCAAAAAAGCATGAAAGAGAAAGAAAATGTGTTGTTGAAAGTAAACAGGAAGAGCGGATTTAAGACTCCCGAAGGATACTTCGAGCGTCTTTATGACCGTCTTCCTGGTGAACTTCCGGAGCGCAAAGAACCGGCCACATTGCCGATGACACGATGGCAGAAACTTAAACCTTACGTTTATCTGGCTGCCATGTTTGCCGGCATTTGGTGTATGGTGAAAATGGTGCACATGATTTCCTCCTCCGAACAGATTTCTCTTGACAATCCCCCTCAGGAGATGGTTGCAATGCTCGACGAAGAACCGGAAACTTTCGAGGAGATGTACTCTTCGGAATATGCGGCAGAAGACTTTGAACTTGAAAGCGAGGTACTTGACGAGTTCGGGTCGTTCGAGCAACTGGAAAAGCACCTGAACATAGAGCTTGAACCGGAATATGCCCAAATGAAAGTCAAAATGCCGGCCGCCATCGAAAGCGCCGCCACAGGCGCCCCCGAAGTGGCACAGAACACTCCCACCACAACCGAGAAAAAGAATTGACAGCAATGAAATATAAATACCTTATACTCACGCTGACACTGCTTTTTATTCCTGCTCTCTGTTTTGCCCGCAAGGGCAACGACGAGAAGCAGCTTATGGAATATAAACTGAAATTCCTGGCGCAAGAAATGGACCTCAAGGCGGACCAGCAACAGCGGTTCGTGGATCTCTATACGCGCATGACGGCCGAAAAACGTGCCATCTATGAAGATGCCATCGAAATGGAGCGCCGCGTGAAAAACAACGCCAAGGCTACCGCCGAAGATTACAACCGCGCAACGGAAGCGATGTCTGCCGCCAAAATAAAGGAGGGACAGATTGACCAAAAATATGAAAAGGAGTTCTTGAAATTCCTCACCCCGAAACAGTTATACAAGATGAAGCAGGCCGAAGAGGAGTTCCGAAAACATCTCCGCGACGCTCGCAAAAACAGAAGAAGATAGGACACACGTTCAAATTGCACCGGGAGCGCACAATCTTCTTCCAAACGGCGCCCATACCGGACTCCCATACCGCAAAACAGCCGTGACATTCCGGTGAAAGCAACCCCGAACTACCGGTTTTCCTGAACGGGACCGCAAGCACTCGCAACCGGCAACTCTGCAAGCCGCACGGAAAAGTATTTAGGAAGAGCAGAACGGAGCAACCGGGTAATTTTCACTTAAACTACATTGAGTTATGACTCGTTTACTTAAAAAAAATCCTTATCGGTCAGTGGTGATGCTTGCCATCATTCTGACCGTTTTTTTTCACCAGAACATAATGGCCAAAACCTCTGTCAACACTTTTGAGAAACCGGATTTCGCTTATCCAAAGACGGTCATAAAAAACGCTGAACAGGTCTTGAGGACCGCCAAGGATGACAACACACGCATGTTGGCCGCCATCCAGATGGTCATCGCCGACGGACAGATAGACGGAACCAAGCCACAGCACCAGTTTGCGCTTCTCGACTCCGTGGGGGCACTGATGTCGCCTCCCTACTCAAACCTCATGAGCACCCTTGAGGCGCAATTTCTTTCGGACGTATATTCCTCGGACTCATGGCAATTCGATCAACGCAAGCTCCCCCTGACACCGCTTCCCGCCGACATTACGGAATGGAGCGGCGACCAATTCCGCAACGCCATATACGACCTTGCCGAAAAGGCCATGCGCGATTCCCGGAGCATGGACGAAACCCCGATATCCACCATCGCGCCGCTCCTTACATGCGATGAAAAGGGATATGACAAATTTGTCCCCACTGTCGGCGCCTTCGTAAGGATGCAACTGATGACGGACATCTTGGGGCAATTTGTGAGCCGAAACACTTCCATACCGTTCTATACCACCGATAACAAGAACGTTTCGGAAAAGCTTGCAAGCCTAAGCAACAGCATTTACAACGAGCTTACAAGCCCGGCATTCCCAGAAGACACCCGCATCTTCGTGCGCGGAATATACCGTGCCGACAACTCTGAAGCACTGCTGAAAAGCTACGAGGAGCTGAAATCGTCGCCGGCATCGCTCTTCCTGCTGCAACAAGCTTACGTCAACAACCGCGACGACAGCAGAAAAGACATGACCCGCTGGTACTCCCTCATGCAGGAAGCGCTCAGACTGCATCCGGATTCCCGGTTTGCTGACAACCTGCGCAGCATGGTGCAAGACATGGAGTCCGAGGAAACCGACTTCACCACCGACGAGCAGATGCTCTCCACCCGGCCGGTGAAAGTCCTTCTCAAAACCAAGAACGTGAAGAAGGGTTACATTCTTGTGATTCGCATCCCTGAAACGCCTGAGAATCCAACGCTTAAACAGATACTATCGACCGGCCGGACAGTCAGTTCCACGCCGTTCGAGTTCGACAATACCGTTCCCTTCTACGCCGCCGACACTTTAACCGTCAGAAATCCCGGTTACGGCCGGTATGTCCTTGTAGTTTCGCGCACGCCCGACACCAAAGGAATCGTCAACAAGAGCGATTATTATGACAGGGCCGTATTCCGCGTCAGCGACCTGCAATTCGCCACCTCGTCGAACGACGTGGAGGCCAAGAACAATAACCTCTACGTGACTGACGGCCGCAACTTCGGGCCGATAGCGGGACAGGAAGTAACGTTCCGCGAAAACCGCAAATCCAAGAGCAAGACAGAAACCACCGACAAGCAGGGAGCAGCCCCGCTGCCGGAAGGTTACTTCACAGCCACGGCACAGCGCGGCAAAGACATCAATTCAGAGCAAGTATCCAACCGCCTCCGTACCGAAAGCAAGGAAAGCGACACCTCCTTCCGCGGACAAGTACTCACAGACCTCTCCATCTATCATCCCGGCGACACGGTGCGGTTCACCGCCATCGTGATGAGATACAAAGACCGGCGCCTCGCCTCCGCAAGCGGAAGCGAAGTGAAAGCCTTACTCTACGACGCCAACGGCAAGGAACGCGACAAAGCCAACCTCCGCACCGACGGCGACGGCCGAATATCGGGTTTCTTCATCCTCCCGAAAGACGGCCTGCTCGGGAACTGGCGCATAACTCTCCGGAAATCCGAAGAATACCTTTCGGGGGGCAGCTCCTACTTCGAGGTAGCCGAATACAAGGCGCCGGTTATTTTCGCTGAAATCAGCGATATAACTATTCCTGATAATGATAAAGGCAATGTGGAAATCACCGGCCGCGTGATGACCTATTCAGGAATGCCGGTGGCCGACGCCAAGGTGGATTACACCATACGTTACAACGGCTGGTGGCGCTGGTACAACAACAGCGGCGCCTCCTACGGCAACACGGTCGGCACCGACGGCCAGGGCAACTTCAAAATCACCCTCCCGTGCGAAAACCTCAAGGACACCCCCTTTGCCCGTGGCGGATATTCCGTAAAAGTGACGGCAACCTCCCCGTCCGGTGATACGGCAGAGTCACCCTCCCGCGGCTTCGCCCTCGGCAAAGCGGAACGTATCTCAACTGCCCGAATACCCTCGAAATATAAAGTAGAGACCGATGCCGTCACCCTTAAAATCCCCGTTCTCGACATTCTCGACAAGCCCGTAACCCGACAGGTAAACTACACCCTGAAATGTGACGGCCGGAATGTTGCATCGGGTCAGTTCACCTCTCCAACCCTTTCCCTCTCAGCCAAAAACCTGGCTTCGGGGGACTATACCGTCCTTCTCTCGCTCCCCGGAGACAGCACCGACAACAATGCGGAGGGCAAATTCACCCTCTACCGCGCCGATGACCGCAAAGTGCCGTCGAAGACCGCACTGTGGCTCCCGGAAAACACTTACACTGCGAAAAAAGGCGCCGAGAGCGTCGAGGTTAAAGTGGGCACCGCTTATCCGGGGCAATATATCCTATACCAGATTTCCGACTGCGAGAAAGTGCTTGAAACCAATTGGCTGAAAGGTACCGGCGACGTCACGACGATAAAAGTTCCCGCCCCGGACGACAATGAGCGCATCCGCGTGACGTTCATCGGCTCGCACGACCTCATTCCCGTGCAGGGTACCGTAACCGTGGTTCCTGCGGAAGCAGACAACAAACTCGAAATAGAGGTGGTTTCCTTCCGCGACCGCATCACTCCCGGCAGCGAGGAGACATGGCAGTTCCGCTTCCTTTATAACGGCAAAGAAGCGCCGTCGCTCCCCGTTATGGCCGTGATGACCGACAAGGCGCTCAACGCCATAGCACCATTCGCCTGGGTTTTGAATCCGCGAGGCAGCATCTATTATCCCACTGTTGGTCGCCTTTACACCGACTATCCCGGCAATGTTCGCGGCTCGCAACTCTTCGCGCCGCAAAAGAGCATAAAATACTTCACGCCGCAGACTCCCGAATGGCAGACTTACGGTAAACCGCTTTACCAAATGTTCGCTGATTACGGTATGTTGCTGTATGGATGTGTGCAGGTATCGGAGGAGAAAGCCGAAGCACCGCGTCCACGCATGATGAAGTCGCGCGCCACGATGAAGAGTGCCAACGGCATGGCAGCTCCTGAAGCGGCCGAAAAGGAAGCGGCTGATGACACAGCAGAGTCGCTCGCCGGATCTGCCGCCGGAATCGGGGTCGAAGGCTCCGCGACACAGAACATAGACACCGCCGGGATAGAGCTGCAAGACGCCGAACATCCCCTCGCTTTCTTCAAGCCAAACCTTTCTACCGACAAAAACGGTGTGGTAACGCTCAGCTTCACCTCTCCCAACTACAACACCACATGGCAACTGCAACTGGCCGGTTACACTCCGGAAATGTACACCGACGTCAAGAAATTCGACGCCGTGTCGGCCAAACCCGTCATGGTGAAGGGCAATTTCCCACGCTTCCTGCGCACCGGCGACAGCGTGAACCTCACCGCCACACTGATGAACAATACCGACGAGACACGTCCCGTGGCCGGCGTCCTTGAGCTCTTCAACCCCGCCGACGGCACAGTGGTGAAACGGCTGGAGTTCAAGGGCGAAGAGATGACCGGCAAAGGTTCCCGCACCGTAGCCATACCTTATACCGTGCCGGACGACATCTCGCAACTCGGCATCCGGGCTTACGCCGTCGGTGACCGCTACAAAGACGGCGAGCAGGACATCATAGCCATCCTCCCCGCCACGTCGCCCGTCTTCGAAAGCACAGACTTCTATCTCGGAGTGGACCGCAACACCTTCACCACCAAGCTCCCAAAATATGACAAAAACGCCAACGTGACCCTGCATTTCTGCGACAATCCCGTATGGCTCTGCGTGACGGCGCTCCCCGACCTGAACACAGGAAAGTCGAACAGCATCTTCTCACAACTCAACTCACTGTTCGGCAACGCCCTGGCGGCACATACCGTGGACAAATACCCGCGCGTGCAACAAGCCATATCATGGTGGACCGACCAACTGAAACAGGGCAGGGATTCAACGCTGGTTTCCAATCTCGAAAAGAACCAAAACCTGAAGAACGTAGCGCTCATCAACACGCCGTGGGTCAACGACGCCGAGTCGCAGTCGCGCCGTATGCAGAACCTCGTAAATCTCCTGGACCGTGACGCCTGCGCCGCCGCAGTGAAGGAGAACACACAGCAACTGCTGAAGGTGCAGAAAGCCGACGGCGGCTGGAGTTGGGTACCCGACATGAAGTCGAGCGTCTTCACTACTTCGGCCGTGCTTCTGAACCTCGCCATGCTCCGCGACATGGGCTGTATGCCCGCAGGTTTCGAGCAGGCAGTTCCCCGCGCCATAAAGTTCTGCGATGCAGAGATATATGACAATTATCTGAAATCGAAGAAGCGTATTTCCACCGTTTCGGCACTGTCTTGGCTCTACATCCGCAGCTTCTTCACCGAAACGGCAACCGACGCCAACTTCGCCTCTTATAAAAAGAAAGCCCTCGCACAGATTGAAAAGGGATGGCGCGACCTCAGCATCTACGACAAGGCCACCGCGGCGATACTCCTGAGCCGCGAAGGACGCCAGACCACGGCCTCTGCAATCCTCGAATCGCTGCGCCAGAACGCTTCCGTAAAGGATGACGGCGCAATGTACTTCGCCAACCTTAAAGGCGTCTTCTCCGGTTTCAACCCGCTGATTACCACCACGCAAGTTCTTGAAGCTTTCATAGAACTCGCGCCGCATGACAAGGACGTGGACCGTCTGCGCCAGTGGCTTATCGAGCAGAAACAGGCCCAGGATTGGGGCTATGACCACCATACCGCCGAGATAATTTACACGATACTCAGCAGCGGCATCGACTGGACAGAGCCGCAGACCGCCTCAACGCTGCGCATCGGCGACCTCGACTTTACCGGAAAGGGGAATCCCTACACCGGCGAAATCACTGCGCAACTCGACCTGAAAGCCGTATCCGGCAAGACACTGACGGTCAGCGTAAACGGCAACCGTCCGGCATGGGGCGGTGTGCTGGCACAGTACGTACTCCCCTCCGACCAGGTGAAGAGCGCCGCCGTTGAACGCCTCTCCATTGAGAAAGCCATCTACGCCCTCGACGACACTCCCGCCGGAACCATCGTGGATGCCAAAGAGCTGACGCCGGGCCAGAAGATCCGCGTGGTGCTCACCGTCAAGAATCCCGAGGACCTACAGTTCATCTCCATCACCGACCAGCGCGGCGCCTGCATGGAACCGGTGGAGCAGCTTTCGAGCTACTACCTCACCGACGGCATCTTCACCTACCGCGAGGTGCGCGACGCCGTGACCTCGCTCTTCGTGGAATATCTGCCCAAAGGAACACACCAGTTCTCCTACGACTGCATCGTGACGCAGACAGGAGATTTCTCCGTAGGCATAGCCACGGCACAATCGCTCTACGCCCCGGTTATCGTGGCGCACTCCGCCGGAAAGACGCTCGTCTCAAACAAAAATAACAACTCTTTTACAGAACTGACCAAATGAACAGAAGGAGAAAAACCTCGCCGTGGGCATGGATTCCCACGCTATATATAGCCGAAGGATTACCGTACTTCGCCGTCAATGTGATGACGGTGGTGATGTACACCAACCTCGGCGTGTCGAAGACCGACATGGCATTGCTGACCGGCTGGCTCTACCTGCCGTGGGTGATAAAGCCCATCTGGAGTCCGTTCGTGGATATCATACGCACCAAGCGGTGGTGGACACTCGGCACGCAGCTTCTCATCGCCGTGGCGCTGGCCGGCGTTGCATTCGCGCTGCAACTCCCTGCATATCTGGCGCTGACACTGACCTTCTTCTGGCTCATGGCCTTCTTCTCAGCCACTCATGACATCGCCGCAGACGGTTACTATATGCTGGAACTCACGCAACACGACCAGGCGGCATACGTCGGCGTGCGTTCCACCTTCTACCGTATCGCCTCCGTCATTGGCCAGGGCGGACTCATTTACCTTGCCGGGAAATTGGAAGAATCCACCCACAGCATACCTTTCGCCTGGTCGCTGACCTTCGGGTTGCTCTCGGCTTTCTTCTTCATTATCTGGCTCTACCATACCCGCTTCCTGCCCAAACCGGAAGCCGACCGGCCCAACCGCGAGACCACGGCGTGCCAGATAGCACGCAACTTCGGCGAGACGTTCGTCACCTTCTTCAAGAAACCGCACATCGCCTCGGCTCTGGCATTCATGTTGCTCTATCGGCTGCCTGAAGCCATGTGCCTGAAGATAGTGCCCCCCTTCCTTCTCGACTCCGTAGACAACGGCGGCCTCGGACTAACTACCGCGGAAGTGGGCATTGCCAACGGCACCGTGGGAGTGATAGCGCTGCTGGCAGGCGGCATCATCGGCGGTATAGCCATTGCCAAATGGGGCTTGAAGAAATGCCTGTGGCCCATGGCGCTTTCGCTGACACTGCCCTGCGTGCTTTACTGCGTGCTGGCCATCCTGCAACCGCAGAACTTCACCTTAGTCTGCACCGCCATCGCCGTGGAGCAGTTCGGCTACGGATTCGGGTTCACCGCCTTCATGCTCTACCTCATCTACTTCTCACAAGGTGAAAACAAGACGTCGCACTACGCTTTCTGCACCGCCTTCATGGCTCTGGGAATGATGATTCCCGGGATGGCGGCCGGATGGATTTACGACACGCTCAACACCGTGAACATCTTCGGCGGCAACGGCTCGCCCGGCTACATCAATTTCTTCTGGTGGATAATGCTGAGCTGTGTGGCCACCTTCATCGCCGTGAAGTGCATCCACGTAGCTCCCCACTTCGGCATGAAAACTGCCGAATCCAAAAAGCTCGAAAAGAAGGAACTCTCCATCGAATCCCCGAAAGAGGAAGAACTCTAATACACAGCACCCCCACAAAGCGGCCGGCCCCGCCCTCGGAGCCGACCGCTATAATTACCCTTAGACAGAGTTCTTTTTCACAAATAATATCAATTGACGCTTTTGGTCAAAAGTCCTCAGAAGGCGCCGTCTCCCTTATAGTACTCTTAGTGCTCAAATAGACCCCATTGCCCGGAAGAGCGGGCAATGGGGCTTTATTTGAACAGGTTCTGAGCTGTGTCAGGAGCCTCGGTTCTCTTTGTTGAAGATGTGGCGGAGCTTGCTGAAGATGCTGCGGCTCTTGGCTTCCGTGGGCTCGATGTTCGACGAGCCGCGGAGGCTTTCGATGGCTGCTTTCTCGGCGTCGCTCAGCGCCTCCGGGATGTAGACCATCACGTTGACGAGCAGGTCGCCATTGCTGCCGCCGTTGAGGCGCGGAAGTCCCTTGCCGCGCAGGCGTAGCACCTTGCCGGGTTGCGTTCCGGGCTGGATTTTCAGGCGTGCGCGCCCGTCTATCATCGGTACTTCGGCCGTGCCGCCGAGGGCGGCCGTCGGGAAATCGAGCATCAGGTTGTAGATCAAGTCCTGGCCGTCGCGGATGAGGTTCGGGTCTTTCTCTTCCTGGATAACGATGAGCAGGTCGCCGTTCACGCCGCCGTTGCGCGGGGCGTTGCCCTTGCCGCGCATCGTCAGCGTCATGCCGTCCTCAACGCCTGGCGGAATGGTGAATTCCACAATGTCTTCCTTACGTTCCACGCCTGAGCCGTTGCATTGCTGGCACGGTTCGGAGATAACCTGGCCGGAGCCGTTACATTCCGGACAGACGGTGCGGGCGCGTTGCGCGCCGAAGAGGCCGTTGACAACGGTGTCCACATATCCGGTGCCGTGGCAGTGGGCGCACTGTCGGAAGGAGGTGCCGTTCTTGGCGCCGGTGCCGTTGCAGGCCGTGCAGGCAACGAGGCGCGGTATCTTGAGCTTCTTGGTGACGCCGTTGTAAATATCCTTGAGCGAGACTTTGACGGTAATGCGGAGGTCGGTGCCTTTGTTGACATGTTTACGTGGCTGTCCGGAGCCGTAAGCGGCGCCACCCATACCGCCGCCCATATCGCCGAAGATGTCGCCGAAATGTGCGAAGATATCTTCCATGGACATACCTCCCGAGAATCCGCCGAAACCGCCGAAACCGCCGGCGCCGCCTCCCATGGATGGGCCCATGTTGAAGCCGAACTGGTCATACTTGGCCCGCTTCTCTGAGTCGCTGAGGACGTCGTACGCTTCGGCGGCCTCTTTGAATTTTTCCTCGGCCTGTTTGTCACCGGGATTCTTGTCGGGGTGGTATTTGATGGCCATTTTGCGGTACGCCTTCTTAATCTCGTCAGCGGTCGCGTTCTTGGCCACCCCTAAAACCTCGTAGTAGTCTCTTTTCTCAGCCATAGTCTGGTTTGGTTTACTGTCCTACTACCACTTTGGCGTGGCGCAGGACTTTGTCGTTAAGCATATACCCTTTCTCCACGGTGTCGAGGATTTTCCCTTTTTGGGCTTCGTCCTGCACGGGCACTGCGGAGATGGCTTCGTGACGGTTGGTGTCGAACTCGCGGTCTTCGGGGTCGATGGCTTTCACGCCGTTTTTCTCCAGATATTTCACGAGTTTCTGATAGATGAGTTCCATGCCCTCACGCACTGCGGCAGGGTCTTCCACGTTTTCGGTGGCATTAAGGCCGCGCTCGAAATCGTCGACTATCGGAAGCAATCCTTTCAGCACTGCTTCTGCGGCGTTTTTTATAAGTTCGGATTTCTCCTTGATGGTGCGTTTGCGGAAGTTGTCGAACTCGGCCATCAGGAAGAGATATTCCTTCTTTTCCTTTTCGAGGGAGGCTTCCAGCTCTTCTATTTTCCGCTGTGCCACATCCTCGCCGGTTTCGTTCATCTCTTCTTCAAGGTCGTCGGCCACCGTTACCCCTTCGTCAGGCATAACTACCGTTTCTTCGTCCTTGGGATCTTCCGGTGTATTTTTTTCTTTATCCATATCGATTCTTAGCTTTAATGGTAGGCGTAAGCAAAAGACACGCCAATTAATGTTAATAAATGTAAATAATATCCAACCGCCGGGGCGGTTTTAACACTTGGATTTTATCGCGTTCTATTTTTTAGAACAAATATACCTGACAACTGTTCACAGCAGGCATAGAGCTGTGTAGCAATCATCCCACGGCGAATCGATATGGAAAACCTCGAGCGCCTTTTCGGCCGAACTGAGCGACGGATAGATGCCGAAAAGCGATGCTCCGCTGCCCGACATTGAGGCGTATGCCGCCCCTTCGGCATACAATTTCTCCTTTATATCACGCAACTCGGGATAGAGCGGGAACAACGACCGTTCGAAGTCGTTGGTTAGCAACACCTTCCATTCCTCTAATGGCGCCTTGACAAGTTCCCGGAGCGGTGCGCGCCTATCATCGGGCGTAACGCCGGCGAAGGCTTCGCGTGTGGAAATGTGGAGCGGCGGTTTCACTATTACGCACCACATGCCTCTCAACAGCGGCTCCGTTTCCACGAGTTTCTCTCCGACTCCTTCTCCGAAAGCCGGACGGTTAAGAATGAAGAAGGGACAATCTGCGCCCAACGCCAGGGCCATACGCGCAAGTTCCTCATCAGTGAAAGGGTAACCGGAAAGTTCATTCAAGGCTCGGAGCACAAACGAGGCATCGGCAGAGCCGCCACCGAGCCCAGCTCCGTCGGGAAGGTGTTTTTCGAGGCGCAGCTCCACTGCGAAGGATTCCTTGCAATGCTCCCGAAAGATATTCAATGCCTTGACAACCAAATTCTTTTCCAGAGGGCAATCAAGTTGTCGACCCGTCAGTTCTATAACGTCTGCGCCTGAGCATGAGCGGTTTATCTCCAGCAAATCGCAGAAAGGCGCGGGACACTGCGGCGTCCCGTTGTGAATCCCTACGGGGTAGAAAAGTGTTTCGAGGTCGTGGTAACCGTCTGGGCGTCGCCGCACTATGTGCAGCCCGAGGTTGAGTTTTGCATTTACGAATTGAATCATGCCGGGAGCGTTTTAGCGAGTGAAAAAACGGGGCGCGACTGCACGGCGAGCAGAACGCCACGCGCCGTGAGGTAGCAGAGGAAGGCCGAGAGTAGCGTAGTGTTGTCGGGTAGCGCTATCAGCTTTGGCCCGAAAGGGTGCACGAAGCATACGGCGGCGAAAATCAGCGACGCCGCAAGCGTCACCCACAGCATCCGCCGCGTGGCAGTTAGCCCTATGAAGAAGCCGTCATAAATGAAAGCGAGCACCGAAAGCGGTGGTATCAGAAAGAGGAAGAAACGGTAGTTGCCGACGTTGGCAAGCACCTCTCGGTTGTCTGTTATGAGCGCTATTATGGGGCGCCACGCCGTGAGGTAAATCAGCAGGAAAGCAGCCGCCATTACAGCCGACCATCCTAACAATAACCTTACCGAACGCAACAGGTTCTCCCGGTCACGGGCACCGGCGAACCGTCCGCACAGTGCCTCGCCGCAGAACGAGAAGCCGTCCATAAAATAGGAAAAGAAGATGAAGAACTGAATCATCACCTGGTTCGTTGCCAGCGTCACGGAACCTAGCCGTGCGCCTATGGCGGTGACAGTCATCGACGTAGCCATGATGCAGGCCGAGCGGAAGAAGATATCGGTATTTACACGGAAGAACCGGCCCAACGCCTTATGGTCGGTCACCTGCCGCATCGGCACGCGTGCCGAGCGATCGTGCAGACGGTATTTCGCCGCCGCAATAGCGAGGAAAAGCCCGGCCCAGGTTGCCAGAAGAGTGCCGTAGGCCACGCCGTCAAAACCAAGTCCGCCGGCATAGACGAACAGTAGCGACGACACTATGTTCAGCAGATTCACGCTCACGGTGACGAGCATCGGCAGGAAAGTGGTCTGTGTGCCTAAGAGCCATCCCTGTATCGACATCGTGGAGAGCGTGGCCGGGGCGCCGAGGACGCAGATGAGGAAATAACGCGCGGCGGGCGCGGCGACGGCAGGTTCAGGGCTGATGAGCGTCAGGAACAGCTGGCGTATGGGGATGCAAAAAGCCACTATCAGCAACCCTGCGCCGAAAGCCAGCAACAAAGCGCGCCACAGCACCGGCACGGTACGTTCCAGTCCGCCGGCGCCGAAACTCTGCGCCGCAAGGCCGGTAGTACCCATGCGCAGGAAACCGAACAACCAGAAAATCACGTTGAACATCATCCCGCCCACGGCTATCGCCCCGATGAAGAGCTCCGAGCCGAGGTGCCCCGCTATCGAGGTGTCGCACAGCGCCAGCAACGGCATCGTGATATTGCTGATCACAGCCGGCACCGTAAGACGAAATATTTCCCGGTTAAGATTCATAACTTGAATTTAGCAACCGCAAAATTAAAGTTTTTTTCATTCTCCCGCAAATTATTTTCGCCCGAGCATCCGCACACCTGTGTCAACCGGCAATAATTTTTTCGATAATTCTTCGGCTTTTCCACGGAAAATGATTAACTTTGCAACACCGCTAAGCGGATTTCCGAAACATGAACAGATACATTTCCGAAATCAGAATCAACAAGCTTTATCACCTGAGCGACATCACCATCTCGCTCGGCGACGACGCTGCACCACACCTTATCCTCACTGGCAAGAACGGCAGCGGCAAGACCGTCCTGCTCCAGGCAATGGCCGACTTTCTCGACAACATCAAGGATGACACCTCAAGAGGTTTCCTGCAATACCCGCAGTTGATAGAAGAGGCGGCCGCCGATGTGGCGCACTATCCCGAGGGGAGCGAAAAGCAGCGCGAAGCCGCCGTAATCCTGGAAGGCTACCGCCGTTCCTACGACAGCATTATAGGGAAGGTAAACCTCAAGTTTACAGACGGCTATCGCTTCATTGACGAATACTCTCACGGCAACTTCATCATAGCTTTCTACAAGGCGTCGCGGAAATCGGAAATCACCGAGCCGAAAAGCCCGCAGCAACCCAACCTAACAAGCCGCGGAAAGGCCGACCACAACCTCACCCCGGAGTTGCTCAAGTTCTTGTCGCACATCTACATACAGGAAGCCTTGTCACGCTCCGGCGGACAGACAGGACATGCCGACACCATCCGCCGCTGGATAGATAAATTCGAGGGGATACTGAAAAGATTCTATGAGGACCCGGAACTCCGCATCGCGTTCAACTATCTGGATTACACCTTCCTCATCCACACCGGCGGCAAGTCGTTCAAATTCACTGAAATGGCCGACGGGTTCACGGCCATCCTCGAGATAGTGGCCGACCTCGCCATGAAGATGCAGGCCGAAGGTCCGCTCTCCGAAAACTTCGACAAACCCGGCATCGTCCTCATCGACGAAATCGAGACACACCTACATCTCAAACTCCAGAAAATCATCCTCCCGGCACTCACCGAAATCTTCCCCAAAATACAGTTCATAGTTTCCTCCCACTCCCCCTTCGTACTCAGCTCGCTGCCGACGGCCACTGCCTACGACATGGAGCGCCACAAGCCCATCGGCAACCTCGCCGAATACTCTTACCAGGCGCTCGTGGAGGGATATTTCGGCCTCTCCACCGATTCCGACTACTCCCTGTTGCGCTACAACGAACTGAAACGTCTGCTCGAAAAGGAAGAACTCACCGCCGCCGAGCGCCTCACCGCCCGTCATATCCTGGAAGAATACCGCAAGATTCCGGAATTTTACTCCACCGAAATAGTCGGTGCGTTCCGCAATCTCGAAATCCTCCATCACGACCGCATAAAGCAACTCGCCGGCAGATGATACGAGTCTATAAAAATCCGGTTGCACCCCCGTCGCTGCCTAAAAAACTATCATGGAACCACGATGATGTCGTGGCACAGTTGCGCGAAGACCAACACTGCAAATGCTATCTCTGCGAGAGAAAGCTTATCACCGACTTCCAGGTGGACCACCTCCAAAGCCGCCACAACTTTCCGCGACTCATTTATGAATGGAGCAACCTCTTCCTTTGCTGTTTTTACTGCAACTGCAAGAAATCGGACCACTTCGACAACATCCTCAACCCGGCGCTCACAGACATAGAAGACCTCATCACCCAGAAGATGGATTTCCCAAACGCCAAAGCCGTGTTCACAAACCCCGGCACCCCGTCGCCGCAAACCGCCGAAACCATAAGGCTCCTCAGCCGCATATTCAACGGCACAACCGGCATCCGCAACATCCGCGAGCAGGCCTTCTACGACTACACAAAGTCCAAAATCTCCGACTTTCAGGCACTGCTCCTCGACTGGCTCGAAACCGAATCGTCCGAAGCGGAGCAAGCCATAATGGAAGAACTAAGCAGCGCCGCCGAGTTCACCGCCTTCAAACGCCACCTCATCCGCATCAACCCCCGACTCCGCTCCCGCTTCGCTCCCTACCTCCGACCAAACTACTTGATATCCAAATAAAATTGCTAACTTTGCAACCGGAACCGCTTTTATTCTGTAAAAACTTTGAAGCATGATTGAACGTATTGAGATACATAATTTCAAGTCCATTAAGGATGCGCAAATCGACTTGAAAAGAGTAAATATACTTATCGGCGCCAACGGTGCCGGCAAGAGCAATTTCATCACTTTCTTCGAGCTTACCCGGCAGATGCTCGAGCAATGCTTGGGCGCATATATGCTTGAACACGGTGGCATTGATTCCATGCTGTATCACGGCCGCAAATATTCCGGCTACATTTCGGCTATGATAGATTTCGATGACCGTAACGCTTTCGCTTTCATGCTGAAACCCACACAAGGCGCCAAAGCATATATCCAATACACAAGGGATTACTTCAATTCCAAATCTTTGCCGGGGAAAAATTATGAGACATGGGAAGTACATGAACGCGACGCCAACGTTGAGGAAACGGCCATCTTAACACACCAACAGCAAGAGGTAGGCTATATCAGCGAATTCCTCAGAAGCTTCACGGTTTACCATTTCCATGACACCGGTTTGTCATCACCGATGCGGCGTCCGTCTCGGGTCGGTGACAACAGGTTTCTTCGGCACGACGGCTCCAACATCGCGGCCTTTCTCTACATGCTGAAAAAGAGCGACATCCGAAGCTATAATCTCATAGAAGGCACCATTCGCTCCATCGCTCCTTTTTTCAAAGGATTCGTACTGAATCCCGACAAAACGATGGAAGGGTATATTACCCTGCAATGGGAAGAGAAGGATTCGGATATGTATCTTGATGCCCACAATTTTTCAGACGGGACACTGAGGTTCATAGCGCTGGCAACCCTTCTCCTGCAACCGGAACCGCCGAAAACCATCATCATCGACGAGCCGGAATTAGGATTGCATCCTGCCGCCATAAACAAGCTATGTGCTCTGATAAACCGTGCTTCGCTGAAATCGCAGCTAATCGTTGCAACACAGTCGGTTAACATCGTGGATTGCTTCGCGCCCGAAGACATTATGGTAGTAAACCGTACAAACGGTCAGTCCACCTTCGATCGCCTCGACACTTCACTCTACTCCCATTGGTTAGAAGAATACAGTCTCGGAGAAGTATGGGAAAAGAATATCATAGGAGGGCAGCCATGAAAAGATTGGATATTATAGTTGAAGGACCCTCCGAGCAGGAGTTCATTTCCCAAAGTCTTGCTCCATATTTAGAGCGTGAAGGCGTCATTCTTTCTTATGACGTCTCCCCTATCGTAATCCACACAAAGCCGAATTTTCGTGGAGGTATGACAAAGTACAGTCAGCTGAAAGCTGATATTTTGCAATCGCTGTCATCATCCAATTCCGACCTGGTCGTATCAATGATGATTGACTTTTACCGTCTTCCCGCAAACGTGCCGAGGCCTGACAACTATTCAGAACTTGCATCCGATTCAGAAAAAATTTACGCAATTGAGCGTTCTATCGCTGAAGACATCAATGACAACCGGTTTATTCCTTATATTCAACTGCATGAGTTCGAATCTTTTCTTTTCGCTAATAAGACAGGGTTTGAATATTGTTACGGCACGGAAGATAAACGTTGCAAACTTCTCTATGATATAATCAGCGAATACAATAACCCCGAAGAAATAAACAGCACACCGGACGGTGCTCCCTCGAAACGCATGTTATCCATAATACCTGAATACGATAAAGTTATAGAAGGCAATCTGATAATCCTACAAAACGGCATAGATTCGATTCTCAGGAAATGCCCGCGCTTCAGACAATGGGTGGAGATACTTTGCCAACACCTGGAAGATTGAGCAAATAACCGTGCGGAGCTGTTTGGTTATGTTAGCTATCTTCAGCTCGCGCGGGGCGTCACTTCGTTGGTTATTTTGGTCGCATAATGGTTCTTTGTTTGAAATAATTATACGAGCATAAGTCTTCCGCAGAGGATTGACCGACTTTGTTACGTAAAAAAAAGGGGATTAATTTCGTGGTTTGGCGAAAAAACTTTAATTTTGCAGCTATGAAAGAGACAGATGCTGAAACCGGGGCTCTGCCCGGGGTTACGGATACGGGGCTTTGGCGCCTTGTCGTGGAGATTGGCTCCTCGTGGCTCGGAGCGTGGCTCAACCGTGTCGGAGCCGGCGACAACGCTCCCGACGGCGG